>OJLA01000720.1_pt1 | contig 25497 bp, 20 predicted proteins | sample 1596611 | NCBI WGS metagenome assembly OJLA01 (sample SAMEA4350168, study PRJEB24818) | metagenome | biome: human; feature: gut; material: faeces | place: Denmark | collected 2013-09
TCGGCCCGGATGCGCCTGATCTTCTCGGCAGCGCTCTTGCGGTAGAGCCACTTGCCGTACATACCGCGCACAACCAACAGCAGGAAGCTCAGCGCCGGGCAGATGCGGGCCAGCAGGACCATGGTGGAGTCGCTGAGGGCCGGGGCCATCGTGCTGCCGGTGATCTGCATCAATTGCAGCAGGGTCGGCACCGCCAGCAGCAGTTCCGCCGCCAAGAAGCCGAAGGCCGGTTTCCACGCCTTGCGGTAGAAGAAATAGAACGGCCCGAACAGCAGCGCCGAAAAGCTCATGGAGACCTTGCTGTGGGCAAGCTGCATCCGGCAGTAGGTGTTCATATAGGCCGGGGATGCGGGGCCGATGTAGCTGGCCCAGTCCGCGCAGGGGATGCCGTCCATGGCTTCCTCCTTGCCGAAGGCTGCCTCATACGCCTGTTTCATAGGGTCTGCCGACGGGGTGCCGGTCTCCTGAAACTGGCGGTAGAAGCTGGAATAATCAAAGCTGCCCTCGCCGGGGTCCTCGCTGCGGTCGGCGGGCTCTTCGGCCCCCTCCGGCGGCAGCACTGCGCCGCAGCAGCGGCAATGCTCTTCGCTGCGCAATGTCCGCTCGCCGCACGCCGGGCAGGTGCACAGCTCGGATTCCTGATACGGGAACTTCCACTCGTATCCGGCAGCATGGGCGGCGCTGTGGATGCAGCGGCCCAGTTTTTCGTAACAATCCCGGTGATACGGTGCGCCGCAGTCCGGGCAGACAACAATATCGTCCCGCAATGTCAGCGGCTTGCCGCAGCCCTCGCAGGGACAGCCATAATATTTTGGCATAATTTCCTCCCATAATGGTACTTGATGCTATTATACTCCCTTCCCGGAGAAAAGAAAAGGTGAAAATCTTCAAATTTCCAGCACGATGATGATTTTTCCTCTTTACTTTATCATGAATTCCCGGTATACTAATGAAGTATCTGTGTATAAACTGTATCTTTTTGCGAGGTATATGAGAATATGATCACGACCGAAGAACTGAAAGTGAAGCTGGCCGAATACGGCACAGCGGTGAAGGACCTCGAAGAGGCTCTCGCCATCGAGGCTTCCCGCAAGCGTGTGCAGGAGCTGGAGCATACCATGTCCCGCCCCGGCTTCTATGACGATGCCGAGCTGAGCAAGAAGGTGTTCGACGAGGTGGGCGACCTGCGCGGCAAGCTGAACCGCTTTGAAAAGCTGCAGGGCCTGTACGACGACGCCGAGACCATGCTGGAAATGCTGGACGAGGAGTACGACCCCGACATGATCCCCGAAGCCGAGGAGGCCGTCAACACCGTGGAAAAGGCGGTGGACGAGCTGCAGCTCATGACCATGCTGAACGGCGAGTACGACCACAGCAACGCCATCCTGACCTTCCACGCCGGCACCGGCGGCACTGAGGCGCAGGACTGGGCCGAGATGCTCTACCGCATGTACAACCGCTGGGCCGCTGCCCATGGCATGACCGTGGAAGTGCTGGACTATCAGGACGGCGACGAGGCCGGCCTGAAGAGCGCTTCCATGATGGTCAAGGGTGCCAACGCCTACGGTCTGCTCAAGAGCGAGAACGGCGTGCACCGTCTGGTCCGCGTCTCCCCCTTTGACGCCAACGCCCGCCGCCAGACCAGCTTCGCTTCGTTGGAAGTCATGCCGGAGCTGGACAACACCATTCAGGTGGACATCCGCCCCGAAGACATCGAGATGCAGGTCTACCGCTCCTCCGGTGCCGGCGGCCAGCACATCAACAAGACCTCTTCTGCTGTCCGTCTGATCCACAAGCCCACCGGCGTCGTGGTCAGCTGCCAGACCCAGCGCAGCCAGTTCCAGAACCGCGACTACGCGATGGAAATGCTGAAGGCAAAGCTGTATCAGATCGCCCAGCAGCAGCACATGGACAAGATCGAGGATATCAAGGGCGTCCAGAACGAGATCGCATGGGGCCACCAGATCCGCAGCTACGTCTTCATGCCTTACACGATGGTCAAGGATCACCGCACCAACTACGAGACCGGCAATGTGGATGCCGTTATGGACGGCGACCTCGACGGTTTCATCTTTGCTTACCTCAAGGCCGCCAGCCGCGGGGAGCTGCAGGATACCTGATCTGCCCGAACCAAAAAGCGCCCACACTTCTCGCGAAGTGTGGGCGCTTTTTTCCTTGCAGCGGGGCGGGGCCCATACTGCGCTATGGTCATTTTGTCGAGCACGGACAATTCGGTACGCAGTCTGCCCTCAGGATGGGCAGACTGCGCATCATTTCAGCACAAGTTCATCTGCCAGCGCATCCATCTGCGCCTTGGCCGCGTCATTGGCGGCGGAACGGATGGTGACGACATTCTCGCAGACGGTGATGTTCTTCATACCCTCCAGTTCGGCGCGCATGAGCTTGGCCGCCATGGGGGCCCACGTGCCGTTCTCCATCAGGCCGACGGTGCGGCTCTGGAAGTTCTTGGTCTTGAGGTGGGCCAGCAGATTTTCCATCGGCGGGAAGAGGAAGCCGTCGTAGGTGGCACAGGCCAGCACGATCTTGCCGCAGCGGAAGGCTTCGGTCACGGCGTAGGAGACGTCGGTGCGGGTCAGATCCATCTCCACGACCTTGGCTCCCTTGGCGCGGAGCTTTTCGGCCATCAGATGTGCGGCCTCGCGGGTGTGGCCGTGGATGGAGGCGCTGGCGACGAGAACCTTTTCCGGCTCCTCGGCCTTGTAGCTGGACCACATATCGTAGTAGGCCAGATACTTGCTCAGGTCTCCGGTCAGGACCGGGCCGTGGAGGGGGCAGATGGTCTGGATGTCCAGCGCGGCCGCCTTTTTCAGCAGGGCCTGAACCTGCGGGCCGTACTTGCCCACGATGTTCAGGAAGTAGCGGCGGGCCTCGCTGGCCCAATCGGCGTTTGCATCGTATTTTGCCACGGCGCCGAAGCGGCCGAAGCCGTCGGCGGAGAAGAGGACCTTCTCGGTGGACTCGTAGCTGACCATGACCTCCGGCCAGTGGACCATGGGAGCAAAAACGAAGGTCAGGGTGTGGGCACCCAAGCTCAGGCTCTCGCCGTCCTTGACCACAACGCGGCGGTCCTTGGCGATGGCGTCGGCCCCGAAGAACTGCTCCATATACAGGAACGTCTTGGCATTGCCCACCACCTGCATCTCCGGGTAGAGCGCGGCGAGCTTGGCGATATTGGCACCGTGGTCCGGCTCCATGTGGGAGACGACGAGGTAATCGGGGGCTGCGCCGCCCAGTGCCTCGGCCAGATTTTCCAGCCACGGGTCGGTGGCGCGGGCATCCACCGTATCGAGGATCGCGGTCTTTTCGTCCCGGATGACATAGGAGTTGTAGCTGACGCCCGTGGGCACGGGGTACTGGCTCTCGAACAGGTCGATGGTGGTATCATCCACGCCGATGCCCAGAATGGCATCGCTGATCTTTTTCACGCTCATAGAAGACAACCTTTCTCTGATTTTATCGTTTTTCCGGCGAACCGGAAGTTTTTACTAGGAACTTTTCTTAGTATAGCACATGGATTTTCTTATTGCAAGATTCGTTTTCCTACAATCTTCCCTGTTACTCCGGCAGCTGTGCGGTGACCGGGCGGCCCGGCTCGCTGTCCAGCTCCAGCAGCGTTGCCGCGCTCTCCTCGTCGAGGCTCTGCACGCTCCGCAGTTTCCGGCTGATGGCGCGGGTGCGCACGCCGATGAGGTTGTCCAGCTCCTCGTCGGTCTGGCGGAGGCGCTGCTGCATCTTGGCAAGGCCCTGCCCGAACTTGTCGAACTCGGTCTTCACCGCGCCCAGCAGCTGCCAGACCTCGCCGGAGCGCTTCTGGATGGCAAGGGTCTTGAAGCCCATCTGTAAGCTGTTCAGTAGAGCGGCCATGGTGCTGGGGCCGGCCACATTGACCTGATAATCCCGCTGCAGCACTTCCAGAAGCCCCGCGTTGACCACCTCGGCATACAGGCCCTCAAAGGGCAGGAAGAGGATGCCGAACGTGGTGGTATAGGGCGGCTCGACGTATTTTTCGTGGATGTCCTTGGCCTCGCTGCGCAGCACCAGTTCCAGCGCGTGCCGGGCGTTTTCCACGGCCTGTGCATTGCCGGAAGCCTGTGCGTCCTGCAAGTGGGCATAGGTGTCACCGGGGAACTTCGAATCGATGGGGAGCCAGACGGTGTCGCCGTCCACGCCCGGCATCTTGATGGCGTACTCGACCCGCTGGGTGCTGCCGGGGATGGTGGCCACATTCGTTTCGTACTGCTCCGGGGCGAGGATCTCTTCGAGGATGGCTCCCAATTGAATTTCACCCAGAATGCCGCGGGTCTTGACGCCGGAGAGCACCTGCTTCAGCCCGCCCACATCCGCCGCAAGGCTCTGCATCTCGCCGAGGCCCTTGTACACCTGTTCGAGCTGGGCGTTCACGGCCTTGAAGCTCTCGGTCACCCGCTTCTGCAAGGCGTCCTGCAATTGCTCATCGACGGTGCGGCGGATCTCATCCAGCTTGCGGGTGTTCTCGGCTTGGAGGGCCGTCATGCTGTCGGCCAGCGTCTTGCGCAGCTCTTCGAGCTTCTGGGTGTTGGCCGCTTCCAGCGACTGCAAGCGCCGTTCCAGAATCTGCTGCTGGCCGTTCTGCCCTTGGGCGAGGGTGGTGCTCATGTTCTGCACGGCGGTCTGTAATGTCTCGCTCACGCTGCGGATGGCGGTGTAGTTCTGCTCCGCCAGCGCGGCCTGTTGGGCCGCAAGATCTTTGGCCTGTGCGTCGAACTGCTGCTGCATCCAGCGCTTGAGTTCCTCATTGTTCTGCGCGGCATTCTGCTTTTTGCCGGTGCGCCAGAGCACCACGGCCAGTTCCAAGCAGATGGCAACGAGCAAAAGGGTATAAAGTCCTGCCAGATATTCCATTCGGTTCTCCTGATCTGAAACATTGAAAATGCGGGTCCCGCCGTACTGGGCGGGACCCGGTTTAAGGTCTTATTCTTCCAAAAGTTCGTAGTCCACCAGCTCTTTGCGGGTGTCGAGGGCATCGCCGTAAAGGCCCACGCCGTCCACTTCGCATTCGCCGGACTGGTTGTCGTAGGGGTCGGAGCGGAAACCGGTCATGGGCGGGTCAAAAGGCGCTTCGAAGGCGCGGTTTGCCACCATGCGGCCGGTGTCCAGACTGCCGAAGTAGTGGCGGCGCATGGTCTCGTCCCCCAGCCGCGCCATGGAGGCGCCAAAGGAGCAATCGGCGTACATCCAGCCCTTCGGTGCGATGTAGAACATAGCCCAGTCGTGGCAGCCGACCCCGGTGAGGGAAACGGACAGGCCGCTCTGCCACTGGGCCGGGATGCCCACGATGCGGCAGAGGGTGATGAAGGTCAGCGCCATGATGCCACAGTCGCCCCGGCGGTCCCGCGCGCAGCGGTCGGGCAGACACTCCTGCACGAAGTAGGCGGGCTGGTAGTGGTAGCGGACGTTCAGGGTAACGTAATCATAGATACGCTTGGCCTTTTCCGCCGGGTCGGTAATGCCGTCGGTCAGTTGATGGGCCAGCGCTTTCAGGTAGGGCGTAAAGACGATGTGGGGCGCTTCCTCCCCGGTGTCGAAGGTGGGCTGCTCTGCGTCGGGGGTGAAGTCCAGCGGGTCGGTATAAGCAGCCGTCTCACGGTAGCGGTACTGCACGCCGAAGCGGCGGTTCTCGGCAAGGTCGGCCTCCCAGTACACGGTGCGCTGGGGCGCATTTTCGTCCGCAATGCGGGCGGGCGGCTCGGTGAGATCAAGCAGCTCGATCTCGCTCTGGGAAAGGCACGACGCCGGGATGGGCAGCCACGCCCGGACATGGACGCTGCTCCGCCCTTCCGCCTTGGCCTTTGCCAGCGCTTCGGCAAACGCTTCGTCCGACATGCCGACGCTGGTGCGCAGGGTGATGCGGGCGCTGGCGCTGCCGGTCTGCTCCATCTGCTCGTGCTGGCGGCGGCGGAACTCCCGCGCGGCGGTGTTCGGCGCGGGCGGGTCCAGCTGCCGGGCCGCAAGGTCGGCATGGGTGGCCAGCAGCGTTTCGGCGAAGCGGTCGAGGTAGTGCTTCTCCCCTTCCACGAACCGCCAGTCCACCCGGCCGTGCTTGACGAGCTGGCGGAACTCTTCGGCGGTGAAGTCCTTCACCAGCCCCTGCATCCGGGCTACGGCCTCGGCCTCGGTGTAGCAGTATTCTGCCGGGAGGCGGCGCATCATCTCCCGCTGAGCCAGCATCGCTTCCCGCAGCGCCTCCACGCCCTGCGGCGTCGGGTTCTGGGGCAGCGGGCCGCCCACCGGGTCAAGCCCTTGGCTGCGGGGGCTGTTCTGGGTGTCGGTCCAGTCCTCAGCCAGATATTCGTCGATCCGCTCAATGGCCTCTTGGTAATAGCCCGCGGCCTTCAGCCGCTCCACATCGTCCGGCAGCCCTGCGTTCAGGCTGCGGAATGCCTTGTTCTGATCCTTCATCGAACCATTCCTTTCTTTTTGTTTTCGTCATTATGCGGCGGGCTGCTGTGCCGTCTTCTGCGCTACCTGTTCTTCCCAGAACGCCGCCGCGTCGTACAGCCAGCCGTCGGCATCCGTTCCGGTGCCGATGCCGCTGACATGGGGTGCATGATCGTACACGATATACTTGTGCGGCACATTGTGTGCTGCAAGGGCTGCTTCCAACACTGGTTCCTGCTGGGCTGCATTCAGGGCAAACAGCGTGACGTCGTCCTTCCCATGCCAGTGGTACGTGGCCGGGAAATCGTCGGTGACATAATCCGAAACATTCATTGTATAATAGCGAGGCTCCCGGATGCCGGGGTCCTGCAAAAAGCGGTATGCCCCTTTCACCAGCGTCATATTGTTGACCGGATATCCCAGCAGCAGCGCCGCCGGTTCCGGAACCTGATAATTTTTGTATCCTACCGCGTCGGAGCCGAACAGCCCGGTCAGATGCCCGCCCATCGAATACCCCACGATGGCGTAGTTTTCCGGCTGGATGGCGAACTCTGCGGCATGTTCCGTGATGTACCGCACCGCCCGGCCGATGTCCTCCAGCGGGGCGTTATCCCCTGCATCCGTCCAGATGCGGTAGCGCAGCACGAAGACGGCATACCCCATTTCGTGCAGCTGCCACGCGGTGCATGCTCCCTCTTCCAGCTCAGCGCTCTCGTTCCAGCCGCTGCCGGGGATGACGAGGGCATACTTCGCGCCCGCCTCCTTGGCCGGGAAATAGAACAGTGCCGTCTTCGCCTTGGTGGAGTCCTGCGCGATCTCATCCATCGTGTAGAACAGGTGGGTCACCTTGACGCCTGCGTTGTAATTTTCGATGACGAGGTTCATGCCGTCGGCGCTGCCTTGGGCCACATAGCGGTTGGTGTACTGTTCCAGCGTGGTTCGTTCCCACAGGCGCTGGCCCGGCGGGCAGTCCTTATCCTGCGAATAGGTATAAAAGCCGGAGTCCGCGATGCTGGGGTTCTCCCGCAGTTCTTTCATGGTGGTCTGCGGGGTGATGTTGGCTTCCCCCTTCTTGCCTTCGGCGAAGGCGGGCAGGGCCAGCACCACCAGCAGGGCCAGCGTGGCCGCCAGCACCCGGCCGGTTCGTGTTTTCTGCATCTTGTGTTCACGCTTCCTTTTTTTCGTTTTATGGGGCGGTGTGCGCTTCCCAGAACGCAGCCGCTTCCTTGATCCAGCCCTCGGCGTCAGTTCCTTCCCCGATGCCGACGCCGTGTTGGGCGCAGCGGTAGACGTGCTCCTGATAGGGCACGCCGTTCGCCGCCAGCGCCTGTTGCAGCGCGGGGCCCTGCTGCCAATAGTTGAACGCCATCAGCATCACATCGTTCCGCGCGTACCAGAAATACGTGGGCGGGTAATCCGCATCGATGCAGTCGGAGATGTTATTATCGTAATAGCGGCGGCCGTCGCCGTGGGTATCCAGCAGCAGGTGGTAGATCGGTTTTGCCTCATAAAAGTTGTTGATGGGGTAGACCAGCAGCAGCACACCGGGCTTGGGCACATTGTAGTTCCGGTAGCCCAGCTCCTTGCCGCAGAACACCCCCGTGATCTGCCCGCCGGAGGAATAGCCCAGCAGGGCGTAGTCCTCGGTGCGGACGCCGAAGGTCTCGGCGTTGGCGGTGATGAACTGGATGGCCCGGCCAAGGTCTTCCAGCGGGGCGTTGTCCTTGGCCTCTTTGCCGATGCGGTAGCGCAGCGCGAACACCGCGTAGCCCCGCTGGTGCAGCTCCCATGCCGTCGAAACGCCGCCCCGCATCTCGCCGCTGTAGAACAGCGCATTGCCGGAAAGCACCACCGCGTACTTCGCGTTGGGCTGTTCCGCCGGGAAATAATACAGCTCCACATGGTCGCGGCTCTTGTCCTGCGCGATCTCCTCCGGGGTGAAGAGCTTATAGGTGATCTGCGTGCCCGCGTTGTAGGTCTCGATGATGAAATTCATCCCGGCCACGCAGCTGTTGACCGACTGCTTGCCGATGACCTGCTGCAGGGTGTCGTTGTCCTTGCTGTTCTGTAAAAAGCCGCAGTCCCGCTCCCAGACGTACACATAGGTGTACAGCCCGGAGCCTTTGATGCTGGGGTTCTCCCGCAGTTCTTTCATGGTGGTCTGCGGGGTGATGTTGGCTTCCCCTTTTTCCCCTTCCGCAAAAGCGGGCAGGGCCAGCACCGCCAGAAGGGCCAATGCAGCCAGCAGGATGCGCAAAGTTCGATTCCGGTTCGTCATGTACGGTTTCCTTCTCTGTTATTCAGCGGTCTGGGCTTCCCAGAAGGCAGCGGCGGCGTCGAGCCAGCCCTCTGCATCGGTGCCGTAACCGAGGCCGATGCCGTGGGCGGCATTGTTGTAGACCGTGCGCTGGTGGGGCACGCCGCTTTCCGTCAGAGCCTTTTCCAGCGCGGGGCCCTGCTCAGAGTAGATGAGCAGCTTCAGGGTGTTGTCGTTCTTGCCGTACCAGAAATACGTCGGCGGGTAATCCGCATCCACACTGCCGGAGATGGTATTATCATAGTACCGGGTCCCACAGACGGCGGGATCCATGACCAGCCTATAGAAAGGCCGCGCCTCGTTGAAATCGTTGATGGGGTAAGCCAGCAGCAGGGCACCGGGCTTGGGCACATTGTACTTCTGGTAGCCCAGCTCCCTGCCGCAGAACAGGCCCAGCAGGTGCCCGCCGGAGGAGTAGCCCAGCAGAGCATAGTTCTCGGTCTGGACGTCGAACACCTTGGCGTGCTCGGTGATGAACTGCACGGCCCGGCCGATGTCGTCCAGCGGGGCGTTGTCGCTGGCGTTCTGGAAGACGCGGTAGCGCATCGTAAAGACGGCGTAGCCCTTTTCGTGGAGCTCATAAGCCGTGGAGATGCACTCCTTCAGCTCGGCGGTGCGGGTGCTGATGTTGCCGGAGAGCACCAGCGCATACTTGGCATTGGGGGTCTTGGCGGGGAAATAGTTCAGCTCTGCGACCTCCTTGGTGGGGTCGGCAGCGATTTCCTCGTCCGAATAGAGCTTGTAGGTGACCTGACGGCCCGCTTCGTAGTTTTCCACCGCGAGGTTCAGGCCCGCCGCGCTGGCTTCGGCGTTCTCGCTGCCCACAAACTCTGCCAGCGTCTGTTTGTTGTAGTAATAGGTCTGCAGGGGCTCGATGTCCCGGAACTTGGAGTTGGTCCAGATGCCCGCCCCCTGAACGCCGGGGTCCGAGCGGATCTCGCCCATCGTGGTCTCGGTGGTGATGGTGCCCGCCGCAAACGCAGGCAGCGCCAGCGTCATCATCAGGCCAAGACAGCACAGCGCCGCTGCCAGCTTCGTTCTCCTTTTCATGGGTACGCTCCTTTGCTGCCGCCCGGATTGCATTTTTCCGCGAAGTGGTCTATAATGATTTTCTGCACGGGCGAATACAGCCCAAAATATTTACTCTATTGTATCACAACCGATCCTTTTCGGAAAGGTTTCTGCCATAAAAAAAGGAGCAGGTCATCGTCGGCTGCGACGCCCACGCGCCGGAAAGCCGGACGCGGTGCCCCTGCTGCGGGAAAAGCAGTCCTGCCTGCGCAGCCTCGGCATCAAAGTGCTGAGTTCTCTGCCCGGCCCCGTCTGAGCCGTTGTACTTTGCCGAAAAGTCTGCTATACTGAAGCTGTCAGAAGGAATTTTGTGAGGGAAATGCGGAGCATTGCGGCTCCGGTCAGGGGAACGTATGAACGAGATCACAGTCCGGCCCATGACGCCGGAAGATTGGTCCGCAGTCGCCAAGATCTATCTGGAAGGCATTGCCACCGAGCACGCCACCTTCCAGACCGACTGCCCGCCTTATACCGCGTGGGATGCCTCCCACACCAAGGAATGCCGCCTTGTGGTGGTGGATGACGGCGTGCTGGCCGGGTGGGCCGCCCTGCACCGGGTAGACCCGCGCTGGTGCTACCGAGGCGTGGCCGAGATCAGCATCTACATTGGTGAGTGCTTCCGGGGCCGGGGTCTGGGTTCCCAGCTCCTGACCGCTCTCTGCCAAGAAGCCGAGGAGGCCGGGTACTGGACGCTGCAATCCACCGTCCTGCAGGACAACGCCGCCTCCAAGGGGCTGCACCTGAAATGCGGCTTCCGCCTTGTGGGCCGCCGTGAGCGGATCGCGCGGGACTGCCACGGCCGCTGGCTGGACACCTTTTTGATGGAACGCCGCTGCAAGGACGATGAGCCTTCCGGCTACCGGAAACTGTAACAAAAACTGAGAAAAGAGCGGGGACCCTGTGTGCGGCACAGAGTTCCCGCTCTTTCTTGTCGCACTTCACCCTGCACAAAGGGAGCCGGAAGTTCTCCACCGTTTCTTGGTATAAGCGCCGAAGAGTGTTAATCTTTTTTGACACCCCTTGCAATTCCTAGAAAGTTGGTATAGTATAAGGGTCGAGAGTTATCCTACCGCACCGCTCGGAATTGAGAGTGCGTGCGGTATTGCGTTACAAGGAGGTAGATCCTATGAGCAGTCCCCTGCTGGAAGTCAAAGATTTACAGGTCACGGTCGGCGAGGAGCAGAAGGTGCTTCTGGACGGCCTGAACCTGACCGTCAACCCCGGCGAGACCCATGTTCTGATGGGCCACAACGGCGCGGGCAAATCCACCCTGATGAGCGCCCTGATGGGCGACCCCCGCTATACCGTCACCCGCGGCAGCATTGTTTTCCGCGGGCAGGATGTGACCCACGAGAGCGCGGACGTCCGCGCAAAGCTGGGCATGTTCCTTTCCTTTCAGACGCCGGAGGAGATCCCCGGCATCACGCTGGAAAATTTCCTGCGCACCGCACAGGGTGCCATCACCGGCAAGCCCGTCAAGGTCTTCGCCTTCCGCAAGGAGCTGGCACAGCAGATGGAGGCCCTTGGCATGGACCCCAGCTATGCCGAGCGCTACCTGAACGTGGGCTTCTCCGGCGGTGAGAAGAAGAAGAGCGAGATCTTGCAGCTCCTCATGCTCAAGCCGAAGCTGGCATTGCTGGACGAAACGGACTCCGGCCTCGACGTGGACGCCGTAAAGACCGTGGCGCAGGGCGTCCGCGCTTACCACAACGAGGAGAACGCCCTCCTCATCATCACCCACAACGCCAAGATCCTTGAGGGCCTGAAGGTGGATTTCGTGCATGTGCTGGACGATGCCCGCATCGTGCGCACCGGCGATGGCAGCCTTGTGAACGAGATCATCGAGGAGGGCTTCCACGCGCTGAAGGAGGACGAAGCGAAATGAGAGCCTTTGAGACCGAAAAGACCGATGTTGCCGAAGTGGACCGCAGCATTTACGACATCAAGGACGCCGCAAACGCCGCCTTTGAGGTAAATTCCGGCCTGACACCCGACATCGTGGCCAAAATTTCCGAGGAAAAGCACGACCCGGAGTGGATGCGCGCGTTCCGCCAGAAGAGCCTTGAGATTTACAACAAGATGCCGGTGCAGAACTGGGGCCCTTCTATCAAAGGGCTGGATATGCGCAATATCGTCACCTACGTCCGCCCCAACACCGAGATGCGGGGCAAGTGGAGCGAGGTGCCGGAGGACATCAAGAACACCTTTGAGCGCTTGGGCATTCCCAAGGCCGAGCGGGCTTCGCTGGCCGGCGTGGGTGCGCAGTACGACTCCGAGGTGGTCTACCACAACGTCAAAGCCGAGGTGGCCGCGCAGGGCGTCGTCTACACCGACATGGAAAGCGCCCTTACCGGCCCCTATGCCGACATGGTCAAGAGCCACTTCATGAAGCTGGTGCCCCCCACCGACCACAAGTTCGCAGCCCTGCACGGGGCGGTGTGGAGCGGCGGCTCCTTCGTGTACGTTCCCGCCGGGGTGCATGTAGAGATCCCGCTGCAATCCTACTTCCGCCTGAACGCCCCCGGTGCGGGCCAGTTCGAGCACACCCTCATCATCGTGGATCAGGGTGCCTACCTCCACTTCATCGAAGGCTGCTCGGCCCCGAAGTACAACGTGGCCAACCTCCATGCGGGCTGCGTGGAAATTTACGTGGGCGAGAACGCCCGCGTCCGCTACTCGACCATTGAGAATTGGTCGAAGAACATGTACAACCTGAACACCAAGCGCGCCAAGGTGGAAAAGGGCGGCACGATCGAATGGGTCTCCGGTTCCTTCGGCTCCCATACCTCCTGCCTCTACCCCATGAGCATTCTGGCGGGCGAGGGTGCCCGGATGGAGTTCACCGGCATCACCTTTGCGGGTGCCGGGCAGGACCTCGACACCGGTGCCAAGGTGGTCCACGCGGCCCCCAACACCAGTTCCCACATCACGACGAAGTCCATCGCGCGGGACGGCGGCATCTCGAACTTCCGCAGCTCCATCACGGTGCTGCCGGGCGCGAAGAACAGCCGCAGCGCCGTCTCCTGCGAGAGCCTGATGCTGGACGACCGCTCCCGCTCCGACACCATCCCGGAGATGGACATCCGCTGCGACGCGGTGGATGTGGGCCACGAAGCCAAGATCGGCCGCATCAGCGAGGAAGCGGTCTTCTACCTGATGAGCCGCGGCCTGAGCGAAGAGGATGCCCGCGCCCTCATCGTGGGCGGTTTTGCAGAACCCATTGCCAAGGAGCTGCCCGTGGAGTACGCGGTGGAGATGAACAACCTCATCCACCTCGAAATGAAGGGCAGCATCGGCTGAAAGGAGGGCCGGAAGTGTTATGAATGACTTGAACATGAATCGTCTGCCGGTTCCTACTTGGAACCAGTGCGGCGTCAACAGCGCTCCCAAAGCAGCGGCGCTGCCGGAGATCCCCGGCGACGACTGGGGTGAAGCGAACATCGCCTTCACCCTGCCCGCCGGGGTCGGCGAAGCCGAAAACGACTTCACCGCCTTTTCGGAGAGCGGCATGGGCGAGGCCGTCGATACCTATCTGCTGGAAAATGCCACCGTCCGCCATGCGCTGACGGTGGCCGAAGATACCAAGGTGGAAGCGCCCGCCCTCTTTGAGGTCACGCTGGACGCTGCCCACCCCAACGCCCTGAGCGTCCTTTCCGTGGACGCCAAGGCGGGCAGCAGCCTGACCGTGGTGCAGGTGGTGCGGGGCGACGCTGAAAACGGTGCCGCCGCTTCCCTCACCCGCATCCGCGCGGGCGAGAACGCCCACGTCAAGCTGGTGCAGGTGCAGCTGCTGGGTTCCCACGCCCGCCGCTGGAACGCCGTCGCCATCGAGGAAGCCAAGAGCGCCAAGGTGGAGCAGGTGCGCATCGAGCTGGGCGGTGCCCTCTCGGCATGCGGTGCCAAGGCACAGCTCGCCGCTTCCAAGAGCGAGTACGACCTTGATGCCGTCTACTTCGGCAGCGGCAACGCCGTGCTGGATCACAACGATGTCTCCGTTCACACCGCCAAGGACACCCTGTGCGAGATGCACACCGCCGGCGTCCTGACCGGCCATGCCGATAAGATCCTGCGCGGCACCATCGACTTCCGCCGGGGTGCCAAGCGCAGCGTCGGCCACGAGAGCGAGGACGTGCTGCTGTTCAGCCCCGCCGCCCGCAACCGCACCGCGCCGCTGATCCTCTGCGGCGAAGAAGAGGTCGAGGGCCAGCACGCTGCCTCCATCGGGCGGCTGGATGAGGCCAAGCTCTACTACCTGCGCTCCCGCGGCCTTTCCGAGGAACAGGCACGCCGCCTGATGGTGGACGCCCGCTTTGCCCCGGCCATTGAAAAGATCCCCCTCGCGGCGCTTCAGGACGAAGTGCGCGAGGCGGCAGCAAGGAGGCTCGACGATGCAGAATCCATGGATTAAGGATTTCCCGATCCTGAGCGCCGACGAAAACGGCACCCGGCTCGTTTATCTGGACAGCGCCGCCACCACCCAGCACCCCACGCAGGTGCTGGACGCCGTGACCCGCTACTACACCCACGACAACGCCAACCCCCACCGGGGCGTGTATGACCTCGCCATGCGGGCCACCGACGCCCACGAGGGGGCCCGGCACCGGGTAGCCCAGTTCTTCCATGCGGAGGACGATGAGATCGTCTTCACCCAGAACACCACCGAGTCCCTGAACCTTGTGGCCTACAGCTACGGGCTCCACTTCCTGCACGCGGGCGACGAGATTGTGATCTCGGTCGCGGAGCACCATTCCAACCTCGTGCCGTGGCAGCGGGTGGCCGAGGCCACGGGCGCAGCCCTCGTGTACCTCTACCCCGGCCCGGACGGCCACCTGACCACCGATGAGCTGGACCGGAAGATCACCGCCAAGACCAAGCTCGTGGCCATCGGCATGGTGTCCAACGTATTGGGGCTGCGGGCCCCGGTGGAAGAGATCGTGGCCCGCGCCCACGCTGTCGGGGCCGTCGTGGTGCTGGACTGCGCCCAGAGCGCGCCCCACATGCCCGTGGACGTGAAGGCGCTGGACGTGGATTTCGCGGCCTGTTCCGCCCACAAGCTCTACGCCCCCATGGGCATGGGCGCCCTCTACGCCCGCAGGGAGCTGCTGGACAAGATGCCCCCCTTCCTCAGCGGCGGCGACATGATCGGCGCAGTTCATGAGCACAGCGCCACATGGGCCGAGGGCCCCCGCAAGTTTGAGGCGGGCACCCGGAACGTGGGCGGCGAGGTGGGCTTTGCCGCCGCGCTGGACTACATCGACCACATCGGCTGGCAGACCATGATGGATCACGAGCATGCCCTGCTGGAGCGGATGCTCAAGGGCATGGCCGATATGCCGTGGCTGACCGTGTACGGGGACCCCACCGCCGCCAAGCGGTTCGGCGTGGTGTCCTTCAATGTGCAGGACGTCCACCCCCACGACGTCGCCACCATTCTGGATGCGGGCGGCGTGGCCATCCGGGCCGGGCACCACTGCGCCCAGCCCCTGATGGACTTCCTCGGCATCGGCTCCTGCTGCCGCGCCAGCGTGGCCATCTACAACACGCCGGAAGACATCGACGCGCTGCTGAATAATCTCGAAAATGTACGAAAGGTGATGGGTTTATGAATCTGAACGAGCTTTACACCCAGATCATTACCGAAAACAGCCGCAGCAAGGAGAACCGCCACCCCGTCGAGGGGGCCACCCACAGCCTTGAGGGCGTCAACCCCAGCTGCGGCGACGACATCACCCTCCAGCTGCGGGTCAAGGACGGCGTCATTGAGGACGCCGGGTTCATCGGCACCGGCTGCGCCATCTCCCAAGCGTCGGCCTCCCTGATGATCGACCTCGTGAAGGGCCGCACCGTGGAGGACGCACGCCGCCTCATCGGCCTGTATTTTGATATGATCAAGGGCAAGATCACCCCGGAGCAGCTCGACGACCTCGAAGACGCCGCCGCGCTGCAGGGCATCGCCCATGTTCCCGCCCGCGTCAAGTGCGCGGTCCTCGCGTGGCACACGCTGGAGGAAGCGCTGGACGGCGAAGGCACGATTGGATCGAAGTAAGGTTTCCCTTCTACGCAAAAACTCCCGGACGAAGTGTCCGGGAGTTTTTCGTTTTAACGTACGATCTTACCAGAACCAATACCGCTTCTTGACCGCGATATAGGCGATCAGACAGGCGACGACCACTACACCGGCCCCGATGAAGAAGGTCCAGTTGATGCTGGTGAACCGCAGATTCTGGTTCGTCAGCAGGTACTCACCCGCCACATCGGCGTGGAGGACGCCGTCCTTGTAGCTGTTCAGGAACTGCCACTTGCCGCTGACGCTGTTGTGCAGGTAGAGGCGGCTGTAGGCTGCATTCTCCCCGGTCAGGGCGATCTGCACCCCGCAGGGCATCTCGCCGCCGTCGTTCAGGGTAAAGCGGAGGCCGTTCTCGTCCGGCGTAAAGGTCAGCGCGGTGGCGATCTCACTGGTGGTGTTGCGGATAGCGCTGCCGTCCACGGTCAGGGTGTAGTCCTTGGCGTTGAGCACGAGGGTGCGGCCCGTGGTGCGCAGGGCGTTGAGCATCTCGGTGGTGATCACCGGCACCTGCTCCTGCGGGTAGGAGATGGTGTCCGACGCCGCATTCTCGATGGCATTCACGATGGGGTCGCCGTCGGCGGGTTCGGTGCCGTCGCCGTCGGTGGTGCCGCCGTTGCTGCTGGAAGACGCCGTGCGGTTGACGATGACCGTCACCGACGAAGAGACCGTGCCGTTGGAGACGACCACGGAGGTCGCACCGGTGGAAACGCCGGTAACAACGCCGCTGGCGCTGACGGTGGCGATGCTCTTATCGCGGCTGGTGAAGGTCAGGGACTGGGACGCCGTGGAGGGCGCCACCGAGCCGGTGATCTTGCCGGACGCGCCCGGCTTGAGCACGAGGTAGTTCGTGTTCAGGGAGAGGGACTCCACCGCGCCGGTGCTGGAGCTGGACGCCGCCACCACCGTGACCGTCGCCGAGCAGCTCACATCGCCGGTGGAAGCCGTGATGGTCGCTTTGCCGGGGGCGATGCCCGTCACCTTGCCGAAGTTGTTGACGGTGGCCACGCTGGGATCGGAAGAAGTCAGCTTCACATCGATGTAATTTGCCGCCGTAGTGGGTAGGACCGCCAGCGAGACGTTGGTGTGATCGCCCACCGCGATGGTGTTGGACGCCAGCGTGATGTCCATCTCGGTGGCGATCATCGTGCTGTCGGGCTGGGTGGTGATGGCATAGGTGCAGCTCACGCCGCCGCAGGTGGCCGTGATCTGGGCCGTGCCGAGGCCGACGGCCTGTGCCACGCCGTCCTCCGTCACCGAGACGATGTTCGGGTTATCGGAAACGTAGCTGACGCCGTTGCGCTTCGCGGCCTTGGCGGGGGTGACCACCGGCGAAAGCTGCTGCGCGGTGCCCACGGTCATGGAGGCGACATAATCGCCGGTCTCCACGCTCTCGGTGGCGACGACGCTCCACGGGAAGGTGATGGCCGCAGGGGCAGAAATGGGGCTGGCGGCTGTGGCGGGCAGCGCGGCCCCTGCGGCCAGCAGGGTGAGCAGCGCGGCGCTTACGGCCAACTGTTTCGGGTTCAATTTCATTCTATCGTACCTCTTTGGGCGTTGGTTTACGGACGCTGTTTAACGGAACAAAACGCCCAGAGCCTCCATCACGTAGTCGAAGTAAGTCAGCTCGTCGTACTCGACACGGGCGGTCACGCTCATGCCGTTGGCCAGATCGACCTTGTCGCCGCCGTTGCTCACCACATAGGTGCTGTTGGGCTTGATGGTCATCTTGTAGTAGGAGCCGGACGTGCTGGAGGTCACATCGCTGTCGATGGAAGTGACGGTGCCGGTCAGGTTGCCGTAGGAATACTCGGACAGGCCGGTGATGGCGATCTTGCACGGGTCGCCCACGTTGACGAGGGGCCGGTCGCTGACGGTCAGGGCCGCCACCACCTCAAGGTCGCTGTTCTCGCTGGCGACGGTGGCCAGCGCGGAACCGGCGCTCAGCACCATGCCCTCCTTGTAGGGGGTGTCCATGTGGATGACGCCGGAGGTGGGGGCATAGATGTAGTAATCGTTCGCGCCGCTTTCCAGTGCGTCCAGTTGGGTCTGCAGGTTGTCGATGTTGGCCTGAACGCTGGTCAGGTTCGCGGTCACCGACTGCAAAGTGGAGTAGTACAGTGACTCGATCTCGCTCTGGTTCTGCTCCATCAGGGCCTTGATCTGCTCGTCGGAGTAGCCCGCGGCCTGATAGGGCGAAGCGTCAAAGGCCTTCTGCTGTACTTGGCTCTTGTAGTTCTCGTACTGATAATAGTACGGCTGATCGTCGATATCCGTCTCGCTGAAGTAGTTCTTGTCGTCCTGAATGGACTTGAGCAGCTTCTCGTACTGGGACTTCTGCTTTTCGTAGATCTCCAGCTGGCTCTTGTAGCCGTCGGTCTGCATATCGATGTCCGTGCTCTTGATGTGGGCAATGAGATCGCCCTCGTTGACGTAGCTGCCCTCAGAGACGTTCAGCTCGGTCAGGGTGCCGGAGTAGCTGGACATGATGTAGGTTTTATTGCTTGCCTGCACGGTGCCGACCGACTGGCTGACGTAGGTGCGGTAATTCTTGGTGCTCCAGATGGTCAGGAACACCAGCAGGAATGCCACGAGGAGGATCATCGCATAGCCGAAGGGCGGCAGCTTTTTCTCCATCATGATGCGGCGATCCTGCAGATCGGAAAGATTCTGAATGGTCGTCATAATTATTTGGTCTCCATAAAGACGTCAAGCACGCCTTCGTCTTCGTCCTGATTGACATAGATGCTGTACACATCGCCGGTGCGCTCGATCTCGTTCTCAAAGGCATAGATGTCGAGCTTCTGGCTGGCGAGGCTGCTGTGATCCATGGGGCCGACATAGTGGGCGTAGAGGCAGTTGCGCACACGCAGCACCGCGTCCATCTCGTAGCCGGGGTCCAGCCGGGTGATCAACTGGTTGACCTGCTGCATAAAGTAGATGTCCGCCGTGGGGTTGGGGCCGGTGCGCATTTTAACGCACTGGATGATGGGGCCAACAGGCATGGCGTTGTGGCTGCGGATAAAGTTCTGCATCTGGGTCAGCACCACGGGCAGGTTGCCCAGCTCGCTGCCGTCCACCTTCCGCGCCAACACGTTGGTCAGCTTCAGGGTCTTGTGTTCTGCAACTTGAATTTCTCTCATCGTTTTGTCCACCTGTTTCATTAGATTTTATGGTAATGGGTGATCGTCTGTGGGAAAAGGGGAAATTGTTATCCTACACCCTCGCTTGAACCTCTTTCTGGATTTTCTCGCACACCGCATCGAACTGCTGTTCCACCTCGCGGTTGGAAAAGCGCAATACCTTCAAGCCATACTCGCGCAGGATCTGGCTCCGCTCTTCGTCGTAAGCCTTCCCCTGTTCAGTATAATGCTGTAAGCCGTCCAATTCAATAACCAATCGTGCTTCCGCGCAGTAAAAATCTACCACAAAAGATTCAATGATCCGCTGTTTGTAGATTTTTACTGGGTAGGAGCGCAGAAATTGATACCAGAGCGTCTTTTCCTGCGGTGTCATCTCGCGGCGAAGCCTCCGAGCCACCGGCAACATCTTATTGTTTTTGATGACGGTAGTTTCTTTCATCGGAGTTTTCCTCCACTGGTTCAACTCTAAACCAACCAGTCGTCTCCCCGCCAGCGTCCTCGCCCTCTCAGGCGCTTCGCGCCAGCTCCCCCAAAGGGGGAGCTTTTTCGAGAAGGCAAACTTTCCGGTATATCCAAAACCTCTCACTTTGGGAGAGGTGGCATCGCGAAGCGATGACGGAGAGGGCAAGCCCGCTCACGGCGGCGCACCGCGTCAGTTTAGCTTGCACTTGCGATAGGGCAACTTACACTTGCGATAGGGCAACTTACACTTGCGATAGGGCAGATAGCACTTGCGATAGAGCAAATGGTTTTATTTTCCCCACACACGATCACCTATTACCGCCCCTCCCCGCCGTTGCATCCGGTTTACGGCAAAGCCACCACCGGGCGCGGAGCGTTGCGGGGCACATAATAAGTGACGCTATAAAAATAAGGTGTGCCAGAAGGCTCACGCCTCCTGGCACACCATTACGAGGCATTGTCATCAGCCCCGCCTACAACGTAGGGCGGTGCAAATGAAATACTCTAGCTATTTAGTTCTTCCGACTAATTACCACAGGTTAAACTTGACGTTGGAGCCGTCAGCAGCAGGAGCCTTGTTATCAGAGGTAATAGTGTACTTCGGAGAACGAGAAGAAGCCTTCAGGGTGACATCGCCAGCCTTGTTAGCAACAGTGGTGTTGCCCAGCAGGTAAACAGCAGCAACATTGCCCAGAGTGTGAGCAATAGAGTCGCCGACGTTCTTGTTCTCAGCAACGAAGAAGCCCTTGAAAGCATCGCCAATGCCCTTCCAGTTAGCGTTGCCGCCGAAGACATAGCCCAGAGTGTTGTGGACCATGTCGTCAACGAAAGCGTTGCCAACGATGGTCACAACGTTGGTGTTGAAGGTCTTGACGTTAGCAGCAGTCCAAACGGTAGCAGTGCGATCGCCAACCCAGTCGATAAAGGATGCGCCGCCCTCGACATAGGACAGCTCGTTCTCTGCGATAACAGAGTAGTTTGCAGGCATCATCATAATGAATTACTCCCTTCAAATGATTGAATCGAATTTGAGGCTTTTTTCCGGCTGCGCAACCTTCCAAAAGCCGTTTTTATGTAATCGAGTGCGCACTCGATTGCAACTTAATAAGTAATGGCCTCTTCACCGTCGTCATCTTCCTCGACAACGGCCGCTGCCACAGGTTTGGGCGCTTCCTTCTTATGGCGGAAGATGCCCTGCTGGAGGTTCCAAAGCTCGTAATACTTGCCCTTTTTCTCCAACAGCTCCTCATGGGTGCCGCGCTCCACGATCTCGCCGTGATCCATGACCAAGATCAGGTCACAATCGCGGACGGTGGACAGGCGGTGGGCCACAATGAGCATCGACTTATCAGCCAGTTGGTTGTAGATCATGTCAAAGATGGTGTTCTCTGTGCCAAAATCCAGACTGCTGGTCGACTCATCCAGAATATAGAGGTTCGAGTCCTTCAGGAAAGCTCGTGCCAGAGCGATCCGCTGCTTCTCACCGCCGGACAGGCCGTTGCCGGCTTCCTCCAAGTAGGTGTTGTACTGCAGCGGCAGCTTGCGGATGAACTCGTGTGCATCGGCCTTCTTCGCTGCTTCCTTCACCTGTTCCATGGTGGCGTTCGGGTTGGAAATGCGGATATTCTCAAACAGAGTCTTGCTGAATAGCTCGACATTCTGCGGAACGTAAGAGATTGCGCGGCGCACCGATGCGTTGGTGTACTCGTCGAGGTTGATGCCGTTTACATCGATCTCGCCGCTCTCCGGCTCATAATACTTGAGCAGGAGCTTGGTGATGGTGGACTTGCCGCTGCCGCTGCTGCCCACCAGCGCCACCTTCTTGCCCTGCGGGATCGTGAAGGAGATGTGGTTCAGTGCGGGGTTGCGGTTGCCATACCGGAAGGTGACATCCTTAAACTCGATGTCGCCCTCGATCTGCTCCATCTCGGTGTGCTCCTCGTCTTCCGACTGCTCGGACTCGTAGTCCATGATCTCGGTCAGACGCTTCATGGAGATATCAGCTTCCTGAATCGACATCTGCATCCCGATCAGGTCGCTCACCGGAGAAGTAAAGTAGCCCGAAAGCGTGCTGAACGCCATGTAGCCGCCCAGCGTCAGGTCGCCGTTCAGCACCTGCATGATACCGGCATAGGTCGTGACCATGCCCAGCACCGTGGTGATAACGGTGGAGATCAGGGACTGCCCGGTACTGATCTTGCTGGACCGGAGGCTGATCTTCAGGCTCTTGATGTACTCCCGTTCCAGCGCTTCCAGTTCGCGGTCTTCGCACGCATTGCACTTGATGGTCTCAATGCCGCGCAGACTCTCGATCATCTGGCTGTTCAGGATCGCCGACTGCTGCATCGTTTCTTCATTGATCCGCTTGTACGGCTGCTTGAAGATGATGACGAGCAGGAAGCTCAGCGCGGTGCTGAACAAGGTGAGGGAGAACAGCGTGGAGTTCATCCGGAACAGCACGACGCCCACACCCAGCGCCATGACCACGTCCATGACGATACTCATCGCCATGCTGGTCAGAACGGACTTGATGGTGCTTGCATCGGAGTAGCGGGTGGTGATCTCGCCGGTCTTCCGCGTTGCGAAGAACTTCATCGGCAGTTTGTACACATGCTCGAAGTAGCCCATCATCAACGGGATGTCTACCTTGATGGACAGGAAGATCAAGATCCACTCGCGAACCGTGCTGAGCAGGTTGCTGGTGAGGTTGACCACGCTGAACACGATGATCAAGGAGACGAGCAAGTTCTTCAATCCGTACGGGAGCACCTCGTCCATCAGCGCTTTGTTGAACACTGTGGAGACGATGCCGATCACCGTCAGGATCACCGAACTGAGGATAGCGTAGAAAAAGAGTTTCTTTTGCGGCCACAACAGGTCGATGTACCGCTTCAACATGCGGTGCTTGCCTTCCTTGTAGCTGAACTCTTCCTTGCCCTTACCGTCGTCCTTCGCCGTGCCGTTGACACTGGTGGACTTTTTCGCCTTGCCGCCCTTGAACTCGGAAGTCGGGTTCAGCAGCAGCAACACGCCGGTAAAGTTTTTATAGAACTCATCAAGGCTGATCTTCTCAAGGTCTTTTGCCGGGTCGCCGATGATCACGGTGTCCTTGCATTTGTACTTCTTGGTCTTATCGGCCTTGCGTTCCTCTTCCTGCTGCACATGCTTGTGGCGGGCGGTGTCGTCCTTGATGGTGGTCTTTTTGAAGACCACCACGAAGTGCGTCATGCCCTGATCCGTAATGACCTGTGCGATACAGGGAAGCGTAAAATCACTTAAAAAGTTCTCGCGGTCCACACGGACAGCTGCCGTGTTGAAGCCCATCTCATTGGCGGCTTTCTGCAGACCCACGAGGTTCGTGCCCTTCATGTCGGTACCCATCATGTCGCGTAAGCGGGTGATGGTGATTTCCTTTTTGTAATGGAGGCACACCATTGCGAGACTGGCAGCTGCACAGTCGGTCGTGTCGTGCTGCCGCACATAGGTATAACGCATAGATGTTTCCTTTACAAGAGACCGACAACCAATGGGAAACGATCTCTCTTCAACTTTCTAATATTCAAAACTGCCTCCCATATTCTAGCACAATACGGTCCAATACACAAGTAAAACTTTGTACGCACCGCAAATACAGAGCATCTTCGGCAGATTTTGACGCAGGAGAAAGGTTCTTCGCTCTCAAAAAGCAGCGCATAGCCCTCTGCTTTGCCCTGCCCTGCGGAGAACCAAGGCAAAGCAGAGGCCAAGCTGCTATCAAAAAGAAGGGAGCGCCTACCCTTTGATCGATTCATCGCTTCAGGAAAACTTCCTAAAGCTTAGGTGCAGTATACCACAATCTGACAGCTTCTTCAAGAGGACATTTTTTAAGAAACCGTTAATTTTGAAAAAAATGTGAAAAAAGAAACAGAATGGTTACAACCCACACCGATAAAAAGGGGCGGCGGATCAAAAACCCGCCGCCCAAATTACTGGCGCCTCTTGCCTGACTCGAACAGGCGACACCCTGATTAACAGTCAGGTGCTCTAACCGACTGAGCTAAAGAGGCATCTTTATTCAGAGCTTTACAGCGGTGAAAGCTGCTGTGAGTAGGATTATACCTCTTTTATGGACTATTTGCAAGCCTTTTTTGAAATTTTATGTAAAATGGGGGTCCTATAGGAAGCGCCAGCTAAACCGGGGCGCAGTCTGCCCCATCAGTTGCACTATCTAAACCTACGCCCTGCGCCGCCTCTGCCGGGCTCGCCCTCTCAGGCGCTTCGCGCCAGCTCCCCCAAAGTGGGAGCCCTTGGCAAAGGCGTGAAGTCTCCGCGTAACGCCTTCGGCTCCCCTTGCGGCAGCAGGGCGTAAAGTATAAACCGGAAACTTGGCGGACTGCCAAGGCCTCTCACCTTGGGAGAGGTGGCATCGCGCAAGCGATGACGGAGAGGGCGAGGCCGCCTCCGGGGCAGCAGCGCCCCAGTTTAGCAGCAGCTCACGGTGGGGAGAGGGCAAGCCCGCAGCGAGAACTCTGCGCCCTTGTTTCCCACAGCGTATGACAAGGTCGTGTCCCCCATTTCGCGCTTTCTTACCGGGTGCATCTGCTATACTCTCCCCAAAGGGGGCGGGGCATATCCGCACGGTGATCTATCTCGATGTGCTGCTTTTGGTAAATTTCGTTACCACAGCGTTGTTTTTGCTGGCAGCGGGGCTGCTGAGCGGCGTCACGGCAAGCGGATGGCAGGTCACGGCCGGGGCGGCGCTGGGGGCGGCGGCCTCCCTCATCCTGCTGGCCCCGACGGCTCCATGGCCGCTGGGGCTGGCGTACCAGACAGCCACCGGGGCGGTCATCGTCCTCGCTGCCTACGGCTGGCCGGGGGCGCGGTGCTTCCTGCGGCTGGCGGCATGGTTCATGGCTCTCCACCTCGCGCTGACGGGGGCGGTGCTCCTGCCCGGCGTCCACAGCAACAATTTCAGCGTCTATCTGCCCCTTTCGCCGGGGCTGCTGCTCCTCTGCGCCGGGGGCGTGTATCTGGCCGTGCAGGGCGTGCTGCGGCTGCTGGGGCGGCGCGGCGGGCAGACAGTCCACGCCACCCTGCTCGTGGCCGGGGCCGCGCTGCCGCTCCGGGCCTTCTGCGACACCGGCTTCTCGGTGCAGGAACCGCTTTCGGGCCGGGCGGTGGTGCTGGTGCGGCTGGATGCCGTGCCTCTGCCCGCTGAGCTGAGGGCGTATCTGGACGCCTGCCTCGCGGGCGTCGGCGCAGAGCCTCGCCCGGAGTGGGGCGTGCGGTTCGTACCCTGTCAGACCGTCGCGGGACACTGTCTGCTGCCCGCCCTGCCTGCCGCGCTTGCGTCAAACGGTAGAAAACAGGACGGAATATACGCAGCGTTTTGCGATATGCCGCCTCCGCCGGGCGGATGGACGGCTCTCGTCAGCGCGGAAACAGCGGCGCTGCTGGGTAAATGACAATACAGTGGGAGGAATATACCTGTGTTTCAACGATTTGTAAATCTTTTGCAGCGCCTCTGGGCCAGACTGAGCTGGACGGGCGGCGTACATTATCTGAACGGCGGGCCGGGTCTGCCGCCGCCCCTGACCCCGGAAGAGGAAAAAGCCCTTCTGGCCCGGATGGCCGACGGAGACCCCGCCGCCCGGGATGAGCTCATCACCCATAACCTGCGGCTGGTGGTGTACCTTGCGAAGAAATACGAGGGCAGCGGCGTCCCCTCGGAGGATATGGTGTCCATCGGCACCATCGGGCTGATCAAGGCGGTGAACACCTTCACGCCGGAGCGCAGCATCAAGCTGGCCACCTACGCCAGCCGCTGCATCGGCAATGAAATTCTGATGTACTTACGCAAAAGCTCCAACCGCCGTCAGGAAGCCAGCATCGACGAACCGCTGAACGTGGATGGCGACGGCAACGAGCTGCTGCTTTCTGATATTCTGGGCAGTGATGAGAACCAGATCAGCCAGCGGCTGGAGCAGGATGCTGAGCGCGCTGTGCTTCGCCGGGCCGTGGAC
>OJLA01000722.1_pt1 | contig 25466 bp, 13 predicted proteins | sample 1596611 | NCBI WGS metagenome assembly OJLA01 (sample SAMEA4350168, study PRJEB24818) | metagenome | biome: human; feature: gut; material: faeces | place: Denmark | collected 2013-09
TTCTTCCAGTTCCAGTTCTATCTTACGCTGTGCACGTTCTAAATGTTCCCTTGATGTTTTATAGCCTTCCTGAAGACTTTCTCCTGACCTCTGTGCCTCAGTTATTATTTTTGCCAGTTCACCGGCAGCTCCCTTTTCCATCCCGGCACCAGTCAGTTTCCCCTTCCATTCCTTTTCCCTGCTGCGCTGTTCCTTTTGTTTCTTTTTCTGCTCACTATCCCCAAATAGCAATTTTCTCTCCCCCTTCAAACTCCCGCCTGGTTTTAACACAGTAATCTTTGTCTGCGCCGGTGGTCTCCTGCCAGTCAGTGTAACAGGAAATATCCTGCCACAAGAATTATTCCAAGCACTAAAATGGCAACCGGTATAAACGTGATAAATGCTGCGATGATCATTGCAGGAATATCCCCCTTTTCCAGTTCCGGACGTTCCATCTCCTCATACGGCTCCCCCGCTTCTTTTCTGCGTTCTTCCTCGGCAGCATCACTGCCCTCATGCAGTTTTTTCATTGCTCCATCTATTTTTCTCTGAAATAACATAAAACTCTCCATTCTTACTTATTACAAAGAGTCGCTTGCGACTCTTTCGCGCTCGAGCGGTGCTGTTTACAGCTAACTTCTACTCCGCGAGATGCGCATCCCGCCCGGAGGGCTTTTTAATTCATAGGATGTAATTTCCTATGAATAAAAAAAAGACATGCAGGTTAATACCCGCATGTCTTCAATGTCCAGTCACCGTTTCCGGAGCGCACCAGCACCCACTGCCAGTCCTGATAAATTTCGTTTGGATTGAGGCTTCCGTCTCCGCCGTGCTTGTCCGTCTGAAAATCTGACAGAAGAATAATTGCCTGATCTGCCTGATACTGATCTGCCCATTCCGGCTCCGCTTCCCGCACGCTCTCCTCATCGTACCGGAAAGCTGTCATCACACATCCCGGAAAATGATCGTCGAAATACTCCTGCGCGGTATCCATCGCCGCACTGATCTCCTCCTGCGAATAATAGTCGGACGCTCCGATCTCTCTCTTGACTCCGCTCCTCGCTCCGTTGCCAAAACATACAGCGATCACTCCCACAACCACTGCGGCGAGCAGTACAGCACCCAGAATCTGAAAGATCCTCTCATACTGTTTTGTCCCCATGTTCTTTCCCCTTATTCCTGTGTTCTCTGATAGAATGTGTACACATTCCTATCTTTCTATCATACTCTGCCTGGCTCCATTCGTCAATCATCCGCCACAGAATCTTTCACATAAATACAGAAAAAGCGGCCGGTGCCTTCTCCTAGTCAATCAGATCATTCTGAAAACGCGACAGGTGCTCATACGGAAGAATCAGCCGGCCACGGTACAGCCCGCACCCGTCATTGATGAGGCTGTTGTCGATTGCCGCAAACATATTGACGTCCAGCTTCGCAAGCTCCAGTTCGTGCAGTCTCCGGCAGCGCTCGTAGGCTTCATCAAAGTAGACACATTCCCCCTCAGGGATGGCATCCCTTCTCGCCCGGTCGCTCTCCTGCTTTTTCTCATACCCCAGGTGATTGGCGGATCCGATCTCTGCAATATCGTCCATCCGTTTCGTCCGAAGCTGCATTTCCATGTAGCACTTCGCGCTGTTATCAAAGAACGTAATATGCAGGGAGCGGTAGCCGTCCGGATCCACATGCGCGATATAATCGCGGTAATACGGGCGCACCGCATCCGAAAGCAGCAGGGAGTCGCTCTCCTTCACACCTCCGGCGGACTCCGCCGTAAACCCGCGCTCCTCCAGAAATCCATTAAGCACATTGGCAATCTCATACAGATAACGGATCTCCTCCCGCTCTCCGTCCTCCGGATTCTTAAGATGGCACTTCGGCATGGAGATGACAATCCGGTACGCAATCAGATCCCGGAAGCAGTTCAAGCGTTCCTGCAATTCCGACACCGGCGGATACGTTCCGTTCTTCGTATAGTAGTCATAGATGTACTCCACCACATAACCGTTGAACTTCGCCTCCGCACGGATCAAAGACTTGATCCGCCCTTTGAATGTAAAGGACAGATAAGGATATTCCCGCGCCATATATTTATAGAATTCCCGGATCTTCTGCGACTGCGCCGTCAGGAAATCATTGTGCTCGAGCAATTCCATAATCTGCGACAGAAATTCACAGTGTCTGACATCCACTTCATTCCCGGTCTGCACTGCGGACTGCCGCAGGTCTTCGGTGTATTTTTTCAAAATCTTTAAGACGGTGTCTCCGGAGTAGAGATAATCATTTAATGTAATCATAGGCGTACCTTCTTTAGGTTTCTACCTATATTTTCAGATATATTTTTTATCTCGTCAACACCTTTTTACAGTACCGGTGCGCTCCGCAATGCGGGCATACCAGCTTCCTTCTGGTCAGCGTGTGCGGTCCCATAACATAAGCACCCATCTCAGGCACAAATCGCGTCTTACACTCCGGGCACTCATAAGCTCCTGCATCACGATCAAGAATGCATGCAATCGCAATGCCGATCACAATGACAACTATGCCGACTGCAATCAGCGCAATCCGCATCCAGTCCTCCATCGGAAATGCTCCCGCTACCACAAACATTGGCGTAGCTGCAATAATCACGAGCGCCGATACCATTCCGGATAAAATAATTTTCTTCTTGCTTTCCTGTGCTTCTTTCACTAAATTCACCATATTCTCCTCCGCTTTCTCCCGATACTCTGTCTCGGAAATCCGTTCTCCTGTCAGCAATTCGTTTACAGATAGATCCAGTTCGTTACATAACGGCAGCAGCAGTGAAATCTCCGGGAAACCATTTCCGCGCTCCCATTTTGAGATCGTCTTATCACTGATTCCCAGCTGCTCCGCCAGCTGTCTCTGCGTGTAACCCTTTTTCTTTCTCTCATCTGCAATAAATTTTCCTGTCTTAATCTGGTCCATGTCTTCCTCCTTTCTGGTCTCATTATGTCCCCGCTACCACGGCTTTCACACACACGCAGCGTAGAATATGGTGAATTTGTGCGGATTCTACGCTCCGTCGAGTGCCTCTTGCCCTCGGTCTCTCGGTTTCATGACCGGTTATCCTCAACTCAGGCAACTACAGTTTCCTTCTCCGGCAACCGCCGATCCAGGTCCCGGCAGCTACAGTTTCCCACTTTAATGCAAAAAAGGCTCCCAAGGAAAACCCTGGGAGCCTTAAATTTACTGAATAATATTTAATTACTCGATGATTGTAGCAACACGGCCTGAACCTACAGTTCTACCACCCTCACGGATAGCGAATGTAAGACCCTGCTCCATAGCTACCGGGTGAATTAACTCGATAGTCATCTCGATGTTATCACCAGGCATGCACATCTCTGTACCAGCCGGAAGGTTGCAAACACCTGTTACGTCTGTTGTTCTGAAGTAGAACTGCGGACGATAGTTGTTGAAGAACGGAGTATGACGACCACCCTCGTCCTTTGTCAGAACGTAAACCTGAGCTGTGAACTTGTGATGGCAGGTAACAGTACCTGGCTTAGCAAGAACCTGTCCACGAACGATCTGGTCACGGTTGATACCACGAAGTAATGCACCGATGTTATCACCAGCCTGAGCCTCGTCTAACTGCTTACGGAACATCTCGATACCGGTTACAACGGTTGTCTGAACATCATCTCTAACACCAAGAATCTCAAGGTTATCATTCAGATGTAATGTACCTCTCTCAACACGTCCGGTAGCAACTGTACCACGACCTGTGATTGTGAATACATCCTCGACCGGCATAAGGAATGGCTTATCTGTGTCACGCTGCGGATCCGGAATGTACTCATCAACTGTATCCATGAGTTCCATGATCTTGTCGCCCCACTCGCCCATCGGATCCTCAAGAGCCTTAAGAGCAGAACCCTTAATGATCGGGCATCCCTCGAAGCCGTACTCCTCAAGCTGCTCGGTAACTTCCATCTCTACTAACTCGATGAGCTCCGGATCGTCTACCATATCGCACTTGTTTAAGAAAACAACGATGTAAGGTACACCTACCTGACGGGAAAGTAAAATGTGCTCTTTTGTCTGAGCCATAACACCGTCAGTAGCAGCTACTACGAGGATAGCACCATCCATCTGTGCAGCACCAGTGATCATGTTCTTTACATAGTCAGCATGGCCTGGGCAGTCAACGTGTGCGTAATGTCTCTTCTCTGTCTCGTACTCGATGTGAGCGGTAGAAATTGTGATACCACGCTCTCTCTCTTCCGGAGCCTTATCGATGTTCTCGAAATCTGTAGCTGTGTTACCAGCAACTCTTGCAGCTAATACTTTGGAGATAGCTGCTGTTAAAGTTGTTTTACCATGGTCAACGTGTCCAATGGTACCGATATTACAATGTGGTTTTGTTCTTTCAAACTTAGCTTTTGCCATTTTGAATATCCTCCTTAAAATGATGCCCCTTGCGGGCTATAGTTATTATATAAAAATAACTCGGCTAACTCTGATTATATAAAATAATCAGCGGTTTTTCAAGCTATTTCTTACCGGATTTCCCCTGTTTATGGGAAAATCCGGGATTTTTACAAACTGCATACAGAAAGCTTATTTGGTCTTGTCAGCCAATACCTTCTCCTGTACACTCTTCGGTACCTGCTCGTACTTCTCGAAGAACATCGAGTAGTTACCACGTCCCTGTGTCTTAGAACGCAGGTCTGTAGAATAACCGAACATCTCTGCAAGCGGTACATATGCCTTTACAAGCTTACCGCCGCCGATATCATCCATACCCTCGATACGTCCACGACGGGAGTTGATATCACCGATAACATCACCCATGTACTCCTCAGGCATTGTAACCTCAACCTTCATGATCGGCTCGAGTAATACCGGGTTTGCCTTGTGCATAGCTTCCTTGAATGCCATAGATCCGGCAATGTGGAATGCCATCTCGGAGGAATCGACCTCATGGTAAGATCCATCGTATACGTTCGCATGAACACCGAGTACCGGGAATCCACCAAGGATACCTGCCTGAGCAGCTTCCTCGATACCTTCGCCGATTGCCGGGATGTACTCCTTCGGAATCGCACCACCGACTACGGTAGACTCAAACTTGAATGTCTCTTCACCGTTCGGATCCATCGGGTCAAACTTCACTTTACAGTGTCCGTACTGACCACGTCCACCGGACTGCTTTGCATATTTGTATTCAACATCAACCGGCTTTGTAAATGTCTCTTTGTAAGCAACCTGAGGTGCACCAACGTTCGCCTCAACCTTGAACTCACGAAGCAGACGGTCTACGATGATCTCCAGGTGGAGCTCACCCATACCGGCGATGATTGTCTGACCAGTTTCCTGATCTGTATGAGCACGGAATGTAGGATCCTCTTCTGCAAGCTTTGCAAGAGCCTCACCCATCTTACCCTGTCCAGCCTTGGTCTTCGGCTCGATTGCGAGCTCGATAACCGGCTCCGGGAACTCCATGGACTCTAAGATTACCGGATGCTGCTCATCACAGATGGTATCACCTGTCGTTGTGAACTTGAATCCAACGGCTGCAGCGATATCTCCGGAGTAAACTTTCTCCAGCTCCTGACGCTTGTTGGCATGCATCTGTAAGATACGTCCAACACGCTCTTTTTTGTCTTTTGTTGCGTTCAGTACATAAGAACCGGAGTTCATTGTACCGGAATATACACGGAAGAATGCAAGCTTTCCTACAAACGGGTCCGCCATAATCTTAAATGCAAGTGCGGAGAACGGCTCTTCATCGGAAGAGTGTCTTACAACCTCATTGCCATCTAAGTCAACACCCTTGATAGGCGGGATGTCGGTCGGAGCCGGCATGTACTCGATGATTGCATCGATCAGCTTCTGCACTCCCTTGTTTCTGTAAGCAGATCCGCAGCATACAGGTACTGCAGTACACTCACAGGTAGCTTTTCTTAAGACCTTCTTCATCTCCTCAACGGATGGCTCTTCACCCTCGAGGTACATCATCATAAGGTCATCGTCCAGCTCGCAGATCTTCTCTACCAGCTCGCTGCGGTAAAGCTCTGCTTCGTCCTTCATATCTCCAAGATCATCGGTAACGGTGATATCATCACCCTTATCGTCGTTGTAGATATATGCCTTCATCTCGAACAGGTCGATGATTCCCTTGAAATCATCTTCCTTGCCGATCGGCAGCTGAAGAACGATTGCGTTCTTACCTAATCTTGTACGGATCTGATCAACAGCGCCGTAGAAGTTCGCACCTAAGATATCCATCTTGTTGATGAATGCCATACGCGGTACGTTGTAGGTATCAGCCTGACGCCATACATTCTCTGACTGAGGCTCAACACCACCCTTTGCACAGAAGACGCCGACAGCGCCGTCCAGTACACGGAGTGAACGCTCTACCTCAACCGTAAAGTCAACGTGTCCTGGGGTATCAATGATGTTGATACGATGCTCCAGAGCACCCGGCTTCGGCTTTGTGAACTCTTCCAGAGTCCAATGGCAGGTCGTAGCGGCTGATGTAATGGTGATACCTCTCTCCTGCTCCTGCTCCATCCAGTCCATGGTAGCAGTACCCTCGTGAGTATCACCAATCTTATAGTTAACACCGGTATAGTACAGAATACGCTCGGTCAATGTGGTCTTACCCGCATCGATATGAGCCATAATACCAATGTTTCTGGTTCTCTCTAATGGATATTCTCTTCCAGCCAAGGTATTTCCTCCCTAAATTAGAAACGGTAGTGAGCAAACGCTTTGTTTGCCTCTGCCATTTTGTGCATATCTTCTTTCTTCTTAACGGATGCACCTGTGTTGTTAGCTGCATCTAAGATCTCATTAGCAAGTCTCTCTTCCATGGTCTTCTCACCGCGGTTACGGGAGTATGTTGTCAACCAGCGAAGTGCTAAAGCCTGACGACGGTCTGGTCTGACCTCGATCGGCACCTGATAAGTAGCACCACCGATACGTCTTGCCTTTACCTCAAGAACTGGCATAACATTGTTCATGGCCTCTTCAAATACCTCGAGAGCCGGCTTCTCAGCCTTCTCCTCTACTCTCTTGAAAGCTCCGTATACAATCTTCTGTGCTACACCCTTCTTACCGTCTAACATGATGTTATTGACAAGCTTGGTAACCACTTTGTTATTGTACATTGGATCTGCTAATACGTCTCTTTTCTGAGTATGTCCTTTACGTGGCACGGTTCTTCCCTCCTTAATCATAATTTACTATACAGAACTCTGTCTGCATTGCCCGGTCTCCAGTCTCTGGATCCGGAGGACTTCATTTCGATTAATTCAACGGTACTCACAATGTAGTGGCAGGTATCTGCCTCTTCGTGTTCGTGCGGAAATATATCTCTGTGTGAAACAATTCCAACACTTACCATGTGATACTATTGGTTCGCTGAATTACAGTAACTCTACGCTACTATTTTGCAGCCTTTGGTCTCTTAGCGCCGTACTTGGAACGAGCCTGCTTTCTGTTAGCGACACCGGCAGTATCAAGTGTACCACGGATAATGTGATATCTTGTACCTGGTAAATCCTTAACACGACCACCACGGATCAGAACAACGCTGTGCTCCTGTAAGTTATGTCCCTCACCCGGGATATAGCTTGTAACCTCGATTCCGTTGGAAAGACGTACTCTGGCGATCTTTCTAAGAGCTGAGTTAGGTTTTTTAGGAGTAGCTGTCTTAACAGCAGTACATACACCTCTCTTCTGCGGAGAAGAAGTATTGGTTGGCTTCTTCTGTAAAGAGTTGTAACCTCTCTGAAGTGCAGGTGCTGTAGACTTCTTAACAGATGTCTGACGTCCTTTTCTTACTAACTGGTTAAATGTTGGCATTATTTTCACCTCCTGTTTTATTTGTATGAGATCATAAATTGATCTCGGCGTACGTATGCACGCTAAATCATTATATTAACCCTATCTTTTTTTGTCAAGTTCTTTTCCAAAATTTCCTTGAATTTCGCGGAATACGCGGGTAAAAAAGAGTTCTGCATGCAAAAAGAAAAGATGGAAAACTCCCAACGGATATCTTCCATCTATCTATTCTTCCACATTTTTACATGTTTATACCAAACGATCAGCCATTTGCCCGTTTTCTCTGCTTCTCCTGTCTCTCACTGGTCAGAATCATATAGATTCCCAGCAGCATCACACCGATGCACAGAACATATTTCGGATTTAACGACTGTCCGGTCTTCGGCGTCTCATCCTTTACCTGCGAGTCATCCGCCGCCTGCGCATTATCCGCCGGCTGCTCCGTCTCCGCCGCTTCCGTCGTCTCTGCCGGCTGGCTTTCCGCCTGGCTTCCGCCTGCCGGTGTAATCACAAACCCGGAGGTTGCCTGCGCCGTTGAATCCGAGTGACGCTCATCCACTACGATGACATAATCACACGCATGCACAAAGGAAAATGACACATTGCCGTCCGCATCTGTATCAGACTGTCCCATATACTCCAGGATCTGATTATCTACATTATAATAGAACAAAGTGCCCAGCTTATTGGCGTTCGCCGCACCGACATTTACGGTCAGCTGCGCCGTCAGGCCAAACAGGTTGTCGTGCGCCAGATGCATCTGCGTTGACCATCCGCTTCCGGTTACTGTGCTCTGCAGGTTCGCCGGCACATTGCTTGTTCCCAGTTCCACGCCAAAATCCGTATCTGCTACAACGCTTGTGTCAATGCTGCTTCCGTCAATCGTCCATGAGATTCCATTTCCCATATCCAGAACCAGCGTCAGCTGCTTATCTGCCGCCAGTGTCAGAATATCCTTCGGCACAACCGTGGTGCCGTTCATGGTAATATAGATCGTTGAACCTGGATCCGCCACCGTCATCTGCGTGTAAATCGCATCCCAGCCCTTCAGTTCCTCATTTCCGGTGATATATGCGGTTCCCTGCTCTGCAAATCTGGTCGTCGCAGGCACTTCCGCCGCTGTCGGCTGCACATCTCCCTGTGTCTCCGCCGTCGTCGCTGCCGCCGATCCGGTACCGCTGCTCTGTGCGCCTGCCGCTCCGGCACTGCCCTTTACCGCACCGCTGCCTCTTCCACTACCGTTGCCGCTTCTGCTGCCTCTTCCAGATGATGTGCCGTTACTCTTTCCGCTGCTGCCGCTTCCGCTGCCCGTACTGCTGCTGTTATTACCACTGCTCGTGTTGCTGCTGTTATTGCTGCTATTGTTATTACTGCTGTTATTGTTATTGCTGTTGTCGCCGCTGTTATTGTTGTTACCGCTGTTATTATTGTCGTTGTTATTGTTGTTATTGTTGTTATTGTCATCTGCCGGTTTTTCCGTGTCCTCGGTCGGCTTCTCCGTATCCTCCGTCGGCTTTTCTGTATCCTCGGTCGGTTTCTCCGTGTCTTCCGTCGGCTTTTCCGTGTCCTCGGTCGGTTTCTCCGTATCCTCGGTGTCGTCCGGCTTATAATCCGTCACCACAATCGCACCGTACGTCTCCACCAGCTTCGGTGCAGCCGGAGCGCTTCCCGGCACTTCAATCGAGTGGATCTTGAAAGAAGTATTCTGCTCGCCAAACGTTTCTAAGGCTTTGCCAAGGCAGAGTGTCTGAATCTCACTGCCGTCAAACGCACCGTCTTCCACGGTTGTCACGCTCTCCGGAAGTGTCACTTTTCCAAGCTTGCAGCCGTAAAATGCATTTTCACCGATCATCTTGGTGCCGTCATATACCTCGATGGTTCTCGCACCCTGCGGGCAACGGTATAACGTAACCCCGTTCGCCGTGTAGAGCGCATTGTCGTATGACATAAAGTATGTATTTCCCTCTTCCACATCAATAGACTGCATGTTGACACATCCGTCAAATGCGTCCGACGCAATGGTTTTGGTTGCCTCGGGGATCACGATGCTCTCGAGGGACTCGCAATTTTTAAATGCTTCTTTTCCGATCGATGGAAGTTCCTTGGAAATACTTAAGTCCGTCAGTCCCGCACACTCTGCAAATGTGCCGTCGCCGATTCCTTCCCTGCTCTCCCATGTTGCACTTTCCAGACTGGTACAGCCGTAGAACACATTGTCTCCGATCTTTGTCACGCTGTCCGGAACCGTGACCTCGGTCAGATATTCACATCCTGCAAATGCGTTATCTCCGATGGTTGTCACACTGTCCGGGATCTCCACCGATGTGATCGTCGTATTGAGGAATACATCATCATCAATTTTTGTAATATTGTCCGGAATGACAACCGCGTTCTCCGCTCCGACATACCCCTGCAAGGTTGTCCCTTTTATGACAAATCCGTCCTCCTGACCGGACGCTGCACTGAGCTCTCCTGGATAGATCATCACCACAAGCATGGCAACGACCAGCACATAGCCTATTTTTCGTTTTATCCGGTATTTCATTAGCACTCTCTCCCATCATCCTTTATTTCGACGCAGCCCCGCCCGTGAACCTCACGCGCGATCCCACGCTTTTACTCTGCTTCCCTGCATTTCTTTGCCACCAGAAACAGTCTTCCGTCTTCTGTAAAATTGTTACAGGTCGACAGGGTCAATAGCTCGTCCCCGTAGACCGGCAGATCTGTTCCGGTAAACACCGAGAGTTGTATGATATGATCGAGGTAGTCGTTAAACGCCTCCTCGGAATCCGCCTGTATAAAATCATAATAACGAAATTCCTGTGAATTCCGGTACTGCACCTTTGCCAGACAGACGGCAAACACTTCATAGGTGCCTTTCTCATAAATTGTATCAAATCTGATCTGCGCGTGCTCCCTCCAGTAATCTTCATCCAGATACTTCTTGAGACTTCCGAACATCGCACCGCTTTTCATGTTATGTCCGTAGATAATAATATTGGTGCTGCGCTGCACCAGATCCGTTCTCGGATCCATAAACAAGGTTCCGTTGATATCGTCCTCCCCGTTTACATTGCGCTTCAGATAATAATCCCCGTCATTCGGGGTAAGCATGACCGGATAGTCAATCTTCGTCCCGTCAATGGTGATCCATCCGGCAAAATCACTGTGCTGCGCCACGATGGCTTCATATTCCGGCAGAACCGGAGGAGGCGGTTCGTTCTCCCGCTCCGTCTGGTCTAATCCCGCCGCAAGTTCCGGTGCATCCTCCGAAAAAAAGGTGTCATTGTCCACCATCTCTGCGGCTTCTGTCGGATTTTCTTTTAGCATCTTCAAATACTCATTCGCCTGACTGCCGCGGTGATTCGTGTAATCTGACCAGAAATACCAGCCAAAACATAGAATCGCAGCCGTCACACACACCGCACCGAGAATCTTTCTGCTGCGGTCCTGCGCCACCTGCCGGGGTTCCTCCCCCGCTTGTTGTTCCGGCGCCTGTGCCTGCGTTATATTTTTTGCCGCGGATTTTGCCACGACATCTGCAATATCAAGAAAAAATTTCTTGCCGACTTTGCTGCCGAACTTGATCTTCCCTGTTCGGATCAGCCAATAGAGGCGTAGAGCGGTTTCCGGTTCATTGAGATCGACGGTGCTCTGAATCTTTTCGATTTTCTTCGCATCTTCGAGTCCTCTGGCATATTCCTCTTCTGTGTCAAATGTAAAATTCCCTATCTTATATGCCGCCATGATCGGAACCGCTCTCCCTCCTCTCTGTCTTTATTTTGTGGTTGTTCCGGTAACTGCTCCGGTAAACTCACCGTAGTAAGTCTCGCCGTCCGCCACCAGGTAGCTTCTTACTTTATAAGAGTATGTTGTCTCTGCCGCAAGCTTTTTATCGGTATAGAAAGCGTCTCTGGTACGCGTTACCTGCTGCCACTTTCCATCTGCGCCGGCACGGTATACTTCGTATCCCGTCACGGCACCGTCGCCCGTCCAGCTGATGGACAGACTGTCTGCGGATGCGCCTGTCACAACCGCCGCGCCCGCATCGCACGGTCTGATGTCAAACGTCAGGTTCTTTGTTGCCGTGTAATTGCCTTTTCCTGCAACTGCCGCCACACCGGTACCTGCCTTGCGGTTGTTGGAATACATCAGTGTGTAGTCGCTTAAAAGTTCCAGGGCTTTGCCGTCATCTTCCACCGTCACGGTCGGCTTGATGTCAGATCCGGTATATACCTGTGTCTGAATCGAACCAATGTCGCACAGATGTATGCTCTTGCGCAGAATCTGGAAACTCAGTTCCTTAGTACCTGCATAATGGGTTCCGCTTGCTGTGATTACCAGCTTCGCTACACCCGCGTTGATGTTGTCTTCATAGGATACCGTGTAATCCTTATCTTTTTCCAGCTGCACACCGTCTGCCCATACTTCCGGCTCCGGTGTGATTGCTTTTCCGGTATATGTGTAAGTAGAAGAAATACCCTTCACTTCCAGTCCGTCAATCGGCGTCTGGTCTACGGTAAACTGCTTTGTAACGGTTCCTGTATAGTTGCCGGTTCCGGCAGCCTCCATCTCGTAGATTCCTGCCACTCCTGCCGGTCTGCATGTCACGGTATAATCGGTGTCTCTTACGAGTGCGATCTCACCCCACTGGAACGTTACGTTCTGTGTAATCTGCTCTGAGTAGGAGACCGTGTCCTCAAATCCGCTCATCACCACATCTTCATCGGTGATGTCCTTCGGCGTAATCTCGATGGTGCATTTCCTGGTTCCGCCGTAGCTTCCCTGACCGATCAGAAGAAGGGTCTGTGTTCCGGCGCTCATGCCATCGCTGTTTTCATCAAATGCAAAGCTGTAGGAGTCTGTTGTAAGAACCGTTTCGCCGATGCGTACCTCTGTAATGCCCAGATCGTCCGGCGTATATGCACTTCCCGTAAACGGATAGCTGTCGTCAAGTCCTATGACCTCCGCCTGGCTGATGTCGCTCGCAATATTAAATGTGGCCTGGCGGTAATTCGTAAATCCACCGGTTCCGTTGATCCGCATCAGAACGGTGCCGATCTCTGTGTTGTCCGTGTCAAAGCTCAGCGTGTAGTCCTCACCCTGCTTTAAGGTGTAATCGCCGCAGGTCACTTTCACTTCCGGAATTACCGGCTGACCCGTGTATGCCTGATTCGGAATCGGATCCACCGTCACATCCGCCGCCGCAATATCGTGGCTTACGATGGTAAACGGTGCCGTTACGCTTCCCGCATAGCTTCCTTTTCCGGTCACGGTCACAGTCGCTGTGCCGCACGCCTTGTTGTTCTGATAAGATACCTCATAATCTGTACCCGCTGTGAGTACATTGCCGTCCAGTGTTACCTGCACTTCCGGTTCCACCCCGTTGTCGCTTCCCATATACGGATAGGAAGTTCCGTTCGGGAACGTGACAATCGCTCCGTCAAAGCTCTTCTCCGTAATCGTGTATTCCACGGTGCGGGATCCCGTATAATTTCCGATACCGGAAATCACCGCTGTCGCTGTTCCTGCATTGATATTGTTGCTGTATGCAACGGTAAAATCGCTTCCCTCTGTCAGCTGACGTACCTCAACCTCTGTTCCGTACTGATATGTCACAAGAACAGTCGGCTTCTTTTCCGTTCCGTCATAAGAAAAGCTGTCCGGAATCACTTCTACCGCAATCAGGTCGGTGCCGGATGACGGTTTTGCCAATGATTTCGCCACGATCTGGAAGGATACTTCACGGCTTCCGATTACGTTGCCTCCATCACCGGTAATCACGACTGTACCGGTTCCAACGTTCGTATTATCCGCGTCTGCCTTCTTTGCAATGGTATAGCTTCTTGCCGGCAGAATGTAATCCGTTGATCCGATGGTTGCCTTCAATGAGAACTCCGGCACAATCTCCTTACCGGTGTACTCTCTGCTTCCGATCGCGTTCTGCGTTCCGTCAAGCACCTTCAGGTCGTCCATCTGAAGCGGGTTAATATCAAAGGTTACCAGCTTGATCAGACCAGCATACTCGTTCTTGCCCTTTACCATAATGCTTCCGCCGTCTGTTCCCGCCTTGATATTCTCTCCGTAGGTCACATCATAATCGGACGTGGACAGTGTCTTGTTCCCTATCTTAACGGTAACCTGCGGGCGGATCTGTGTTCCGCGGTACAGGTAGCTGCTCTCTACACCACTTACCTCCAGAATTCCCGCATTTGCAACAATGCTGAAATTCTCTGTGAGTGTTCCGGTAAATCCGTTTTTCTCATTTCCGATTACCGTCACGCTCGCAGTCTTATCACCGATCTTCACGTTGTTTTCGTATGTATGAATCACAAAGTGCTTTCCGGATGTCAGCTCTGTTCCGTAGTAGCTGATGCTCGGGATTGCCTCCACCGGATCTCCGGTATACTGCTGATCTCCGATTGCCACCTGGATGCCTGCCTCCGAAAGATCCGCTTTGATCGGAACCGTCTTCTCCACGCTTCCCGCAAAGCCTCCCATACCCTTGATGGTAACTACTGCGTTGCCGACCCAGCTGTTGTCTGCATAGACCAGCGTATAGTCGGTATCTTTCTGAAGTGTTGTTCCGTTCAGCACAACACTGATCTGATCGTCAAACGTGATGTTCTTATCGCCGATTGCAATGTCCGTCTCTCCGGCATTCACATAATCTTTGAACCACAGTTCATCCGGAACGGTAATCTCGGCGTCCGCAATGTTTGCGCAGATCTTAAAGGTCTTCTTCACGCTTCCTGTGTAATTGCCGATTCCCTTGAGAATGACAACCGCGTCGGAGCCAATGCTGTCGTTCTTCTCATAAGTACAAATATAATCCGTACCCATGACAAGTTCTGTTCCGTTATAGTACAGCTTCGGCTGCGGTGTTGCCGTTCCGTCCACCAGCGGCTGCGGTTCGATCGCTCCGATCTTAAAGCCGTTTGCCGGTGTATATCCGCCATTGCCAATACTTGCAAGTGTGATCGTAAAGGTTGTGCTTCTCGATCCTGTAAAGTCCGTACCGTCCTTTGCCGTTGCCGTCAGCGTCACGGTTCCGCGGCTGGTATGATCCACCCCGTAGGATACCGTGTAATCCGTCGTGCTGATCTTCTGTCCGTCATAAGTAAGCTCCACTTCAGGCTCTACCGGGCTTCCGGTATACTGTGTCTGATAACTTCCATCGGTCACTCCGCCGACAGAGAGCTCTACGCTGCTGTCCGTAAGATCTCTCGGTGCAATCGCAAAAGTCTTCTGCCATACACCGACGTATCCTCCCAGACCTTCCACGCTTACCGTTGCGGTTCCCGCGTGGATATTATCCGTATAGGTCACGGAATAGTTAGAATCTTTTACCAGCTTTTTGTTGCCCTCGATCCGTGTTACCGTCACCTCCGGCTCAAATGCACTTCCGTCATAAACATACTGTGTGCCGTCGGTGAGTGCCGGGCAGCTGATCGTAAATTTGGTCTCGTTTGTGATGAGCTGGCCAATTCTGAATTCTGCCGTCTTGCTTCCGGTAAAGTTGCCGGTTCCGGTCACTGTCACCGTTGCGGTTCCGGTTCCTTTGTTGTTCGCGTAAGCCACCGTGTAATCGTTGACCGGGCTTAACGTATAGGTTCCGTCTCCAAATTCATAGCTTACCGACGGTGCCGGTGTGACAGCCATTCCGTTGTACTCCTGCGCATCGATCGGTGCGATCTTTACCTCCGGCTCTGCCAGATTCTTCGGCGCAATCGTATAATCTTTCGTAAAGGTTCCCTGATAGTTTCCTTTTCCGGTAATCGTCATCGTTGCGGTCCCGGCATCCACATTATTCTCGTAGGAAATCTTGTAATCATCCTCGCCGAGCTTTTTCTTCAGATCTGTGCACTGTACCGCAGGTACCGGTGTAATCTCTTCCGAAGTGTAAGTGTAGCCGGACTTTAATCCGCCAAGCGTGCAGTTGTTGTCCAGGCTTCTCGGCAGAATCGCAAATGTCAGTGTTCTGTCATCTGTTCCGTAGTAATCCCCCTTACCGGAAACGGTAATGGATGCCTCGCCGGCATTCAGGTTGTCCGCGTAGGAAGACTCGTCATACGCGATCACTTTCCCGATCTCATCGGCTGTCGTAAGCTTTGTTCCATCGCTCAGCGTCAGCTCGGTGATCTTCGGGTACAGACGCTCGCCGGTATAGGTCGTCTCATTCTCATCCACCTTCCAACTGATGATCTCGTCCAGGGATTTTCCGCTGATGGTGAATACAATAATCTTCGTTCCTGTGTAGTTGCCGTTACCCTGTATGGTCACATTTGCCATCGGTCCCGGTTTCTCGTTGTTCGCGTAGCTGCCAGCCACGATCGAATAGTCGGTCGGTGCGGTCAGTGTCTTCTTATTATAAGTAAGCTTTATCTCACTTTCTGTAAGGGTCACTGCATTTCCGTCGTACGCTTTCTTGATCGCCTCGTAGGAAACACCGGTTGCAATGTCCTTCGGACGAATCGTAAAGGTTGCACTCAGTTTTGTGGCGCCGTCGCTGTACACATAGCATCCGTTTGCCGTCGGCTGATCCTCCAGCGGGATCTGCTCTACTGTAACCGTCGCCTCCCCGGCATTGATCGCCTGATCCGCGTTGGTTCCGTCACTGTAGTTGACCGTATAATCTGTTCCCTGCTCAAGGACGCTCTTCCAGAGTCCGAATCCGCCGTCCGATACCGAAATCTCATCCGTAGCAAGCGTAATCGGATCTCCTGTGTATACCGGGTTTTCTGCCGGATTCACCGATACATCATAATCCTCATCAAGCTTGGATGCGAGCAGATACTTGATCTCCTGTTTGCCATAGAATTTGCCCTTTCCGGTAATCGTTACCGAAGCAGTGCTTCCTTCTTTTGAAATATCCTTGATGCCGTCATACTTTAATTCGTAATCAGTTCCTTTTACCAGCGTATTGCCCTGGTTATCCGTGAGTGAAATCTCAAGCTGGTTATCGTTTTTATTATTGGAATACCACAGCATTGCCCAGTATGGTCCGTCATATCCTGTCACCATCCTGTCCGCGCTGTTGGTTACCTTAAGGTTCTTGTCGTTGATCAGTGTCTGGATATCTACCGCTGTAACCTCAAACGTCCTGGTAACAACGCCTGTATAGTTGCCGCTTCCGGTAATCGTCATCGTGTAGGTTCCGATGTCTTTTACCGTTGTCGGTGAACATGCCACCGTATAATCGGTTCCCTTTTTCAGTGTATGATCTGTCTTTGATGCGGAATGATATACAACACTCTCTGTCGGAAGCGCAATCTCTGCTCCCGTATAGTCAAACAGCTCTCTGTCAATGCTGGCAGTAATCTTCGTGCTTGTAAGATTGCACTGGGCAATCGTATACGTCAGACGTTTCGTTGTACCGGTCTTAAAATTGCTGTTGGAATCGCTCGGCGCAATCTCAACGCTCGCCGTACCTGCAAATATCTTGGTGTCCGCAGAATAGGTCAGCTTGTAGTCCGACTCCGGAAGTGTTACCATGTCCGCGCCCTGCGCAAACTTTACAACCACCTTCGGCTTCACGTCTGCTCCGTCCGGAGAATATTCCATCTTATAGTTTGCAGTGCTTACCTCGGAGCCATCGGCATCCACATAGTAGCATACCGCCTTTGACATGTCCGCCTGCTCGATTGTGAATTTACCGGTCACTGCACCGCCGTATGTTCCCATACCCTGCAGCGTAATGGTTGCTGTTCCTGCATTCGTGTTGCTTGCGTAAGTAACGGAGTAATCCGTTCCCTCAACCAGTCCCAGATCGTTGTTGCCGCTCTTCCAGGTAATGTCCGGTTCCGGTGTCTGTGCATTGCCGTTATAAGTTACAGCCGCTGCCGTCACTTTCTGGATCAGGTCTGAGAGATCAGCGCCTGCCGCCTGATACTCCACCGTGTAGGTTCCCTGATAGTTTCCGATACCGGTGATGACACGGCGGTAGGTTCCGTTTCCGGCATTGATAATATCTGTTCCGACGGTGTAATCCCTCCCCTTCTCCAGCGTCATGCCGTTGTAGGTTGCAGTGATGACCGGCTCCTTGTCCGCTCCTCCTGCCGCAGCAGCCGTCACAGACACAGCCATGCCAACTTCTTCCTGATCCTTGTTGCCAATATCTTTTGCCTTGATCTCAAAATTTACCGTCTTTGTTCCGTAAAGAGAATTCTTTCCGGTAATCGTCAATGTGGCCTGTCCGACATTGACATTGTCAGAATATACCGCATCGTAATCCGCCTGAGAAATGGTCTCCCCGTCCACCAGAAGCTGGAATGCCGGCATCCACTCACTTCCGGTATATACATAGGAAGTCTTGTCAAAAACAACATTCGCGTCCGCCGCATTTCGCGGTGCACCGCAATATCTCTCTCCGGTATAGTTGCCGGTACCGGTCAGTGTAATTCCTCTTCCTGTCTTGCTGAGGGAAATCGTGTAATCTGTTCCTTCAACCAGATTCTTCACGCCGTCTACGGCATCCGCATCTGCACGCGCCGTATCCTTTACCTCTTGGATGCAGGCTGCAAGTATGGCAGATGCATTATCTGGATCTGCCGCCGCGTCAGCCAGCACCTTATCCCAGTCAATACTGTCCTGCAGTGTCACTTCCACTGCCGCGTCTGATATATCCTTCTGTGCGATCACGTATTCCTTCTGAATCTTTCCGCTGTAACCGTTCTGTCCTGTAATGTACAAGTAATAGGTTCCCGCATTCACAAGCGCGGTTGTGTCCGTGGCAGGATCAAACGTTGCTGCCGCGCCACCAACCATCTGTGCATAGGAAAGCTGGTACTGATCGTTCTCTTTTAATATGGTATCTCCCACCTGTACCGCAACGGATGGGATCTGCTGTCCGCCGTTGTATACCGGATTCTCCGGGCTGACTGTCACCGCATCCTCTGAGAGATTCGGTGTGACTGTCAGATTACAGGTGTAGCTTTCTCCGGCATAGGTTGCCGTGATCGTCGTACTTCCTGCGGCAACACCCTCAATGGTTGCCGGGTTACCTGTACTGCTTACTTTTGCCACCGCTTCATTGCCTGAAACCCACGTTACGGTTCCCGTGGCATTCTGCAGTGTGAGATCCTGATCCGTCCATCCTTCACCGATGGTCATGCTGTTCTTGTTCAGTGCTACGGCGGCGCTCTTTTTCACATTACTGCTCTGCGGTGCCACCTGTTTTGCAGCATTGGAGGAACTTCTCCCGGATGCTGCAGTCACATCATAGGTGTATGCAATTATCGCCGCACAGCTTCCGTTCACTGTATACATATCCTGCCAGCCGGCATTGCCGAGAATATAGCTCTCTCCCTCTGCCGTACCGCCATATACATAAAAGGACGCCCCGCTCAACCGGACGATCACAGAAAACCTGGAACCATTCTCCATTACCTGATTCGCCAGCCCTGCGGAATAAGTATTCTTTCCTTCCTTCACGCTGACTTCTTTTTGGAAAATGCTCGTTCCCGCATCCGGCGCCATGCCTTTTACATCCTTGTAATATTCCACGGTAGCCGTTGCCTTGCTGCCGTCATCCACATGTGCGTAGAAGTCAATACTGTCTAACAGCTCTGCTCCGTCCGCATTGCGGTTCGCTGTAAATACCGCAGCTACGGCCTGGGTCTCGCACGGTGCTCCCGCCAGTACCCCGTCTCCGTTCCGATAGGTGTTTACCGTTCCCTGTCCTGCCCAGACAGTCGTCGGCCATTCCACCATCGTCACAATCAGGCATACTGTCAGCATAAACGCCGAAATTCTCTTGCATACATCCTTGTACATACGCGCCATCTCCTTTGATCTATCCCTTTAGCGTTCGTCCCATTTTATGAAACTCTAAATTATACCTTATCTATTTTATCGACATCTTTTCACGGTTCTTTAACATCTTTTCTAAAAAAATGGGGCAGCCAAACATTGTCTGGCCGCCCCATTCTGTAATGCAGATATAATCTGCGCTTTATTCTTCTGTATCCTCGGACTCTTCCGGCGCATTCTCCTCTAATGTGTAATTCTCATCTGCCACATCGGTGTCATCAAAATCGTCGAAATCATCGAATGCAATCTCCTCGTTCTCATCAATATCCGAGCTCAGCTTGATATTGCGGTATCTCTTCATACCGGTACCAGCCGGAATCAGCTTACCAATGATAACGTTCTCCTTCATACCAATGAGCGGATCAACCTTACCCTTGATGGCAGCTTCCGTCAGAACCTTTGTGGTCTCCTGGAAGGATGCTGCTGACAGGAAGGAGTTGGTTGCAAGAGAAGCCTTTGTGATACCAAGCAGTACCTGCTTGCCTTCTGCAAGCTCCTTGCCCTCTTTCTCCAGAAGCTCATTTGTATCCTCGAAGTCAAGCGTATCTACTAATGTTCCCGGGAGCATATCGGAATCTCCGTTTGTCTCCACACGGACTTTCTGCAGCATCTGGCGCACGATCACCTCGATATGCTTATCGTTGATCTCAACACCCTGCAGACGGTATACACGCTGTACTTCGCGAAGCATGTAATCCTGAACGGCACGCACACCCTTGATCTTTAAGATATCATGCGGGTTGACAGAACCTTCCGTCAGCTCGTCGCCGGCCTCTAAGACTGCACCGTCCATAACCTTGATTCTGGAACCGTAAGGAATCAGATATGCCTTGCTCTCTCCAGTCTCATTGTTTGTCACAACGATCTCACGCTTCTTCTTGGTATCTTTGATATTGGCAACACCGCTGAACTCGGTAATGATCGCAAGTCCCTTCGGCTTTCTTGCCTCAAAAATTTCCTCGACACGCGGAAGACCCTGTGTAATATCGGTACCGGCAACACCACCCGTATGGAACGTACGCATGGTAAGCTGTGTACCAGGCTCACCGATGGACTGTGCCGCGATGATACCGATTGCCTCACCAACCTGTACTGCCTGGCCGGTTGCCATGTTGGCGCCGTAGCACTTCGCACACACACCCATGTGGGAACGGCAGGATAATACAGTACGGATCTTCACCTTTGTAAGCGGTTCTCCGTTCTCATCCACACCCTTGCTCATAACAAGCGCTGCGCGCTTCGGTGTAATCATATGATTTGCCTTCACGAGGACATTGCCCTCGGCATCGCAGATGGTATTGCAGGAGAAACGTCCTGTAATACGCTCCTGAAGGCTCTCGATCTCTTCCTTGCCATCCATGAATGCAGTTACCCACATACCAGGGATCTCTCTGCCTGTTCCCTCACAGCAGTCAGACTCACGAACGATCATATGCTGTGATACATCTACCAGACGTCTGGTCAGGTATCCGGAATCGGCGGTACGAAGAGCGGTATCAGACATACCTTTTCGCGCTCCATGCGCAGACATGAAGTATTCCAGTACGTCAAGACCTTCACGGAAGTTGGACTTGATTGGCAGCTCGATTGTTCTACCGGTTGTATCTGCCATAAGTCCTCGCATACCAGCAAGCTGTTTAATCTGCTTATCGGAACCACGGGCTCCGGAATCCGCCATCATGAAGATATTGTTGTACTTATCCAGTCCGGAGAGAAGTGCATGTGTCAGCTGCTCATCCGTCTCTTTCCATGTCTCTACGACTTCCTTATAACGCTCTTCCTCTGTGATAAGACCACGCTTATACTGCTTTGTAATGCGGTCTACGGTATCCTGGGCGTCCTTAATCATCTGCGGCTTTTCCGGCGGCTCGGTCATATCGGAAATGGATACGGTCATTGCCGCCCTGGTGGAGTATTTGTAACCCATCGCCTTAACAGCATCCAGCACCTCGGCAGTTCTGGTTGCGCCGTGAATATTGATGACTTTCTCAAGGATCTGCTTATTCTGCTTCTTTGCTACGAGGAAATCGACCTCGAGCTTTAATTCATTGCCCGGAATGCTTCTGTCTACAAAACCCAGATCCTGCGGGATAATCTCGTTGAAGATGAAACGTCCCAGCGTGGACTCTACGATTCCGGTAATCTTTTTTCCATCCGGCATGGTCTTGCTCATGCGGACTTTGATTCTGGAATGAAGTGTTACCGCGCCATTCTCATAGGCGAGGATTGCTTCGTTGACACTCTTGAAGAATTTGCCTTCTCCCTTTGCGCCCGGTCTCTCCTGTGTCAGGTAGTAAATACCAAGCACCATATCCTGTGAAGGAACGGCTACCAGTCCACCGTCAGACGGCTTTAACAGGTTGTTCGGAGAGAGCAGCATGAAACGGCACTCTGCCTGTGCTTCCACAGAAAGCGGAAGGTGAACAGCCATCTGGTCACCATCGAAATCGGCGTTGAACGCGGTACACACAAGCGGATGAAGCTTGATTGCCTTACCCTCTACGAGGATCGGCTCGAATGCCTGAATACCGAGACGGTGCAGTGTAGGAGCACGGTTCAGCATAACCGGATGCTCTTTGATGACGTCCTCGAGCACATCCCAGACCTCAGTCTGAAGTCTCTCGACCATCTTCTTCGCACTCTTGATATTATGAGCGGTTCCATTTGCAACGAGCTCCTTCATAACGAACGGCTTGAACAGCTCGATTGCCATTTCCTTCGGAAGACCACACTGGTAAATCTTTAACTTCGGCTCTACGCAGATAACGGAACGTCCGGAATAGTCAACACGCTTACCAAGCAGGTTCTGACGGAAACGTCCGGACTTACCTTTTAACATGTCAGACAGAGACTTGAGTGCTCTGTTACCCGGTCCTGTAACAGGACGTCCGCGGCGGCCGTTATCAATCAGGGCATCTACAGCCTCCTGAAGCATACGCTTCTCGTTGCGGACGATGATATCCGGTGCGCCAAGCTCTAAGAGTCTTCTCAGACGGTTGTTACGGTTGATGATTCTTCTGTACAGATCGTTTAAGTCAGATGTTGCAAAACGTCCGCCATCCAGCTGTACCATCGGGCGCAGATCTGGCGGAATGACCGGGATGACCGTGAGGATCATCCACTCCGGCTTGTTGCCGGACTCGCGGAATGCTTCTACAACTTCCAGTCTCTTGATGATGCGCGCGCGCTTCTGACCGGTTGCGTCTGCAAGCTCTGCCTGAAGCTCTGCGGAATCCTTCTCAAGATCGATCGCGTGTAACAGTTCCTGGATTGCCTCGGCACCCATTCCGACACGGAACGCATTGCCGTACTGATCTCTGGCTTCCTGATATTCGCTCTCGGAAAGCACCTGCTTATACTGTAATGCCGTGTTACCGGCATCCAGTACAATGTATGATGCAAAATATAATACCTTCTCAAGAGTTCTCGGAGAGAGGTCAAGAATCAGTCCCATGCGGGACGGAATTCCCTTAAAGTACCAGATATGGGAAACCGGAGCTGCAAGCTCGATATGTCCCATACGCTCTCTACGAACGCTTGCTTTTGTAATCTCAACGCCGCATCGGTCACATACCACACCTTTGTAGCGGATCTTCTTGTATTTACCACAGTGGCATTCCCAGTCCTTGCTCGGTCCGAAAATCTTTTCACAGAACAGACCATCCTTCTCAGGCTTTAATGTTCTGTAGTTGATCGTCTCAGGCTTCTTAACCTCGCCTCTGGACCACTCATGAATCTTCTCCGGTGATGCCAAACCGATCTTAATGGCATCGAAAGAGATAGACTGGCCTGTTGCCTCTTTATTCATTGTCTCTGGCATTTATGACACTCCCTTCTATCTATTCTTCGTCAAGAACGTCGTCTGATGACTCATCAAAAAACTCAGAATCGTCTTCATCCTCTTCCTCATCTTCTACGTCTACCAGTTCCTCGTTCTCTGTATCAAACTGCTTCTGGGAGAATCCCATCTTTGCAAAGGACTCGCTGTCTTCAAATGCAAAATCCTTATCGCCGGAAATGATAGAATTTAAATCGGTATTACCGTACTCACTGGTCTCCATGAGTTCTACTTCGTTGCGGTTCTCATCGAGCACTTTGACATCCAGTCCGAGGGACTGCAGCTCTTTTAAGAGAACCTTGAAGGACTCCGGAATACCCGGCTCAGGGATATTGTCACCCTTGATGATCGCCTCGTAAGTCTTCACACGTCCGACCACGTCATCGGACTTCACTGTCAGGATCTCCTGTAAGGTATAAGATGCACCGTAAGCCTCGAGTGCCCATACCTCCATCTCTCCGAAACGCTGTCCACCGAACTGTGCCTTACCACCTAACGGCTGCTGCGTTACTAAGGAGTAAGGACCGGTAGAACGTGCATGGATCTTATCGTCTACCAGGTGATGCAGCTTCAGGTAATGCATGTGTCCGATTGTAACCGGTGAATCAAACGGCTCTCCGGTACGTCCGTCACGAAGCTGTACCTTTCCGTCACGGGAAATCGGCACGCCCTTCCACAGTGCCCTGTGTGCGCGGTTGTCATACAGGTACTTCATGACTTCCTCGTTCAGTGTGTCTTTATATTTTGCTTCAAAGTCTTCCCACTCGAAGTTGACGTAATCATTGGCAAGCTCCAGCGTATCCTGGATATCAATCTCCTTCGCACCGTCGAATACCGGTGTCTCGATGTTGAAGCCAAGTGCCTTCGCAGCAAGGCTTAAGTGAATCTCGAGGACCTGACCGATGTTCATACGGGACGGCACACCCAACGGGTTCAGCACGATGTCAAGTGGGCGACCATTCGGAAGGAACGGCATATCCTCTACCGGAAGTACACGGGAAACGACACCCTTGTTACCGTGACGACCTGCCATCTTATCACCGACGGAGATCTTTCTCTTCTGTGCAATGTAAATGCGGACTGCCTGATTCACGCCCGGAGACAGCTCGTCGCCGTTCTCTCTTGTGAATACCTTTGCATCCACGATGATACCGTACTCGCCGTGCGGCACCTTCAAGGAAGTGTCACGCACTTCTCTTGCCTTCTCGCCGAAGATTGCGCGGAGCAGCCTCTCCTCGGCTGTCAGCTCAGTCTCTCCCTTCGGAGTTACCTTTCCGACTAAGATATCACCGGCGCGAACCTCCGCACCGATACGGATAATACCTCTCTCATCGAGATCCTTCAACGCGTCGTCGCCGACACCCGGAACATCTCTCGTGATCTCTTCCGGTCCGAGCTTCGTGTCACGCGCTTCTGCTTCATACTCCTCAATATGGATAGATGTATAAACATCATCCTGTACCAGACGCTCGCTCAAAAGAACGGCATCCTCGTAGTTGTAACCTTCCCAGGTCATGAATCCGATCAGCGGGTTCTTACCGAGTGCCAACTCACCGTTTGCGGTGGAAGGACCATCTGCGATCACTTCGCCAACCTCCACGCGGTCGCCCTTAAACACGATCGGCTTCTGGTTGTAGCAGTTGGACTGGTTACTTCTGGAGAACTTCGTCAGCTTGTATATATCTCTGCCGCCCTCGTCATTCTTGATGATGATCTGGTTGGACTCAGAGCTCTCAACAACACCGGCTTTTTTCGCCACAACACACACACCGGAGTCTACCGCTGCCTTCGTCTCCATACCGGTACCGACTACCGGCGCCTCTGTGGTCAGAAGCGGCACTGCCTGACGCTGCATGTTGGATCCCATGAGTGCACGGTTTGCATCGTCGTTCTGCAGGAACGGAATGGATGCGGTAGCGACGGAAAACACCATCTTCGGGGAGACGTCCATGTAATCAAACATGGTCTTCTCATATTCCTGTGTCTCATCCAGATAACGACCAGATACAGAATTACGAAC
>OJLA01000725.1_pt1 | contig 25414 bp, 27 predicted proteins | sample 1596611 | NCBI WGS metagenome assembly OJLA01 (sample SAMEA4350168, study PRJEB24818) | metagenome | biome: human; feature: gut; material: faeces | place: Denmark | collected 2013-09
TGATTTGGGGCCTATTATAATATAGACTACTTGAAAGAACAGTTATATACCTTTGAAGAGATAAACACTTTATTTTCAATAGAAAAACAATATATAAAGTTATATAATGAATTATTAAGTTTACCAATAGATGATAGGTTATTGAGAATAAGGCAGTTTATAAAAAAAGATTTATTAAAACATATAACAAATGATGATAGAATAACAAAATTAGCTGATAAAATAAGAATAAAACCGTTATATACTTGGTTAGAAGATGATTTTAATAGAATAGAAGGTATAAAAGCAAGTGATATAATAGAAATACTGATTAATTATGATGCTATTGAAAAATTACTTCCAGAAATAACAAAACAAAATGAATTAACATATATATTAAGAAATATTAGTAAATTAGATGATTATAGTAATTTACAAAGTATAAAAGATAATATTGAAAATTTTGACGATTATTGGAGTAACTTAAAAGATGCTATGCAATTTAGTGAAGAATTTGTAGTAAAATATAAAGAAAATATAAAAACCTTTTTACTTAATAATGGATCGGAATTAGCATATTTATATTATTTAGAATGTGATAAAGAACACAGAGAATCCTTTAAGTTAATTATAAAAGCAGAACTAATGAATGAATTTAGAAAATTGAAATATCATACTAACGATTTGAACAAAGAAATTGATTTTGAATTAAATAATAGTCAAATAACAGAATGGACTGAAAATAATTCAAAAATTGTTAAAGACAAATATGATATTGGAGAATATGATGATTTTTATTATACTATGATTCTTGGAGAATATCCTGAAAAAACATGCTTATCTTACAGAGATGGTGGTTATAATAAATGTCTATTAGCTTGTTTTGATAGTAACAAAAAAGTTTTGTATGCTAAAATAAATAATAAAATTGTTGCGAGAGCAATGGTTAGACTAACGAAAGGAAGCTATAATAAAGAAAAAGGGAATAACAAATCTATAAATTTTATTGATGTAGAAGAAAGCACACAAGAAGAATTAGAGGACAAAAAAGAATATTTGACTTTATTTTTAGAAAAAGCATATATATCTGGAATTAATGAAGGTGAGAGAAACACAATAAAGAAATTATTTATAAAGTTGCTAAAAGAAAAAGCAAAGGCAATGAATGCACTATTAGTACTAAGCTGTAACTATAAAGAAGAAATAGATGAACAATTTATTTCTACAAGATATTATATGTATATATCTAAATCAAAAGCAGGTACACAATACTTAGATAGTTTAAGCGGACAAGCTACAATATCTGATGAAGGACAATATAAAGTTAATACATTTTTAATATGGCAACCAAAAGAAAATGGAGATTCAATATTTGAAGGTAACATATTTTAAAAAATTGTATAAGAGGTGAAGTAAAATTCATCTCTTAATTTATTTAATAATAGGAGGAATAGAAATAGATGAGTATAGAAAAAGAAAAATCAAATTATAAACAACTATTTATGGATTATTGCAAAGACAAAATAAAAAATTTAGGTAATATAACTGTAGATGAAGAAATAATGGAAGATAATTATATTAACGATACTAAAATATTGTATGTGTTACCAAATGTAAGAGGGTGTGAATATGTAAATGTACTAAGAGATGATGAAGGAGGTGCTATATGGGTAAGTCCAGAAGGGAACATAGTATTAGAAGCAGGTGGTATGGCCAGTGCCAATGATGATATAGTTGAATTAAAATTCACAGCAATAGACAAGGAATATTATGAGGAAATATTAAAATATTGGTCTGAATATTATTTTGATGAAATGATGGAAAGAGAAGAAATAGATAAAGCTCAAAGAAAAAAAATAGAAAAAGAATTTAAACTACCAGAACCATTTAAATATAATGTAATAAGTAGAAATGGAGGAGCAGATGTAGAAATTTATACTCCTAATATTTTAGATTTAAGAGCAACTACAACTACTATGAAAGATACAAAACACATACAAGAGTGGTTTGACATAGATGGATTATGGCAAGTAAATATATTAGATGATAATGGTAATTTTAAAAAATATGAATATGTAACAGGATGGCAAAATGCTATTAAAATATTAGAAAATACATTAAAAAAGCTAACAAAATAGAAAATACATTAAAAAAGCTAACAAAATAGAAAATGTATAAATTTATAAAAAGGTAGGAATAGGAATGGAAGGTATAAAGAGATTAGCTGAAATGCTAGAAGGTCAAAAAGATAAATATTTAATTATTATTGTAAATCATTTAATGCTTCAAACAGAAATGAATGAAGCATTTTTAAATGAAGAAAAGAACTTAAAAGATATGGCTACATATATTAAAGATACAGCAAAGAAACAAGCAAAAAGTGGAGTAGCTGTTATAGAAGATGCAGTAGTATTCAAATGGGCTAAAGAATATTTTATGAAATCAAATAAAGAGTTAGGAATTAAAGAAACCAGATTAGATAGGGGAAAACATGGAGATGTAAGTAAAGTTGAAACTAAAGAAAACGAGGATAACTTTGGATCTATTTTTGACATTGATGATAATAACGAAAATACTAGTGATAACAGTAAAAAAGAAGATATAGAACAAATATCATTATTTGCTGCTTAATAAGGAGGAACAAATTGTGTATGTAAAAAAAGAAATAAGAGAATTTATAGAAAAGATGCCTAAAAAAGAAAAATTAACTAGAGAGTGGAAGAAATTCATACAAGAAAGTACAATAAAGCATAATTTATTAATAGAACATGGAAAAGAAGAATATGAATGCACACATTGTGGAAAATATTCATATGGAAAACTATTAAGTGATAGAAATTACAAATATCATGATATATGCAGATTTTGCGGAAAAAAATATGAAATAAGAAGAAGTAATCTAAAAAATTACTTCTTCTTATATAATGTAGCAATAGTTGATAATATTAATAATAAATTAGTTATGAGATATTTTCAAGTATATAGATATTATAATAATAGGATTAGAAGATTCACAAATAGTATTGCAGAATTTGCTAGATATGTACCTGAATATGATATTACTTTATTAAATAACAGATGTCCAAAGGGAATAAATATATATCATGATGAAGAAATAAAAAAATGGAGAGTATTTGCAGGAGAATATTATAAGCATAAAGGATATGATGCTATCTATCTTAGAGATATAGATGAAAAGAAAAAAGGAACTATTTATCAATATATACCTTTAGGTGATGCTATCAATCATTTAGAAGATGTTAGATATAACAATTTTTATAACATATTAAAAAAGGCAAAATATGAAAGTTTTGAACTCTTACTAAAATTAAAATTATATAATTTAGCTTTAAATCATGCTGAATGGTTTTTTGAAAAAGGAAGTTTTGAAAAAAGGTTTGGAGTAAAAAAGAACTTTTATGATTTTATGAAGAAACACGATATATCATATGAGGAATTATATGTATTAAAACTGATTCAAAGACCTAATATAGAAATAATAAGAAGTCTTTTAAGAATATCATTTTCTAATTTAAATGATTTAGAAAAAGCAAATAACTATATAAGTTTAGTTAAACTGGCTGAATATTCAAAAACACAAAATAATTTTTCTATTCAACTTTATTTAGATTATATAGATAATTTAATGAAAATAGGAATACCACTTACTAAAAAGAAATTATTACCAGCAAATTTTTCTGAAGCACATGATATAAGTATGAAAAAAGTTAAAATTGCTGAAAATAAGTTGTTAGATGAGAAAATAAAGCAAAGATATGAAGAATTAAAAAGGAATAACTATAAAGATAATAAGTTTTGTATTAGACCCGCAAAAACTTTAAATGATATGAAAGATGAATCAAATCAACAAAATAATTGCGTATATAGTAATTATAGTGAAAAATATGCTAATGGTATTACTGATATATATTTTTTAAGAAAGTTAAAAAATCCAGATAAATCATTAGTAACAGTTGAAGTATTGGATGGAAAAGTAAGACAAAAATATGAAAAAAGAAATACAGCGATTAATAAAGAAGAAAAAGAGTTTTTGAATTTATGGGAAAAGAACATATTAAATGTAGCTTAATAAATGAAAGGAAAGTGATAATATATGGCTTATTTAAAGAAAGCATACAGAATATTAATGGAGAGAATAGATAAGGAATTAAAAATGCCACAAGGTTGGTATTTTTTTGTTAAGAAACAGAAAGAAAAACAAAACTTTATTATAAAAACAAAGGGAAAATGTACTTGTAGAAATTGTAATACAGAATTTGAAACAAATAAAAAAATTAATGAATATGATAAGTGTCCTAAATGCCATAATACTTATTTGATAAAACAAAGTAATTATAGTTTTCATATATTTGAAGATGTATTAGTTTTGCTTGATAGATTAGAAGATAAATGGGTAATACGATTGTTTGAGATATTTACTAAATATACAAAAAATGAAATATATCATTCTAAACCAGCAGAGTATGGAAGAATAGTTATTGATAAGGATATGAAAAATGTAATGGAATTTGCTAATGATAGGGCAGTAGGCACTATGTGGGGTGAACTATTTATTAATCACACAAAAACAGGAAAAAAGTGGAGATGGTATAATAAATATTATAGATCATTAGATACTTATGGAAAAGTATATGATAAAAACTTAGAAGAACTATTTAAAAATACAGAACTTAAATATTCTCAATTGTGGAAAATAGCAAAGGAAAATGATGAAATTGATATAAAATATCATTTATTAAATAATTTTCCTAGCACAGAATTATTAGCAAAAATGGGATTGTATAAATTAGCAGTTTGTTCTGGAGATTTTAATAAAGGCAAAAGTTTTAAAGAAAGATTTGGAGTAGACAAAAGCTATTACGAATTTATGAAAAAAAATAACATAGATAGAAATGAATTGAACATCTTAAAAATGTATAAAAAGCCTAATATCGAAAATATAAAAGTTTTAAGCAAATTTTATATCTCTGATTTAGAAAAAGTCAAAAAATATGTCTCAATTGAAAAGTTTGCAGAATATGCAAAAAATAAAAGAAATTTTGATATACAGATGTATATAGATTATTTGGGATTTTTAGAAAAACTAAAAATGGATTTGAAAAATAAAAAATATCTATTTCCAAAAAATCTGAAAGAGAAACATGATGAATATTCAAGACAAATACTTATAAAAAACAATGCAAAGATAAATAGAGCAATAAATAGAAGATATAAACAATTAAAGCAAAATACCTATAGTAATAAAAAATATATTGTAATGCCAGCAGAAAGTTTTATATCCTTAGAAGATGAAAGTACTCAACAAAATCATTGTGTAAGAAATTATGCTGAAAAGTATGCAAAAGGGAAATGTGATATATATTTTATGAGAGAAGCGAGTACACCAAATAAATCACTTGTAACAATAGAAGTAAAAGAAAGAAAAATAGTACAAAGTAGGACAAAGAATAATGGAAATCCTAACAATAATCAAATAAGATTTTTAAATAATTGGGAAAAAGAAGTGTTAAATAAAGCTGCATAACATAGAAAGAGGAGTTTTGCTACTCCTTTTTCTATAAATATTTATATTTTTCTGATTTTTAGGTCAAATTTTCAAAAAATGATAAACATAGAAAAGTACATCAACCCCTGTATTTTTCTATGTTTATTGCTATTTTTAAGAAAATTTTTTTTGGACTTGAAAATGCTAATATAATGATATTACAATAGTAGTATAAAAAAATAGGAGGTACAAGATTATGAAAAATGTTAATTATGCTGATATGGCTAATAATTTATTAGGAGATGAATTATATTATAAATTCATTACAGAAATTGCAAAAGAAGGAAAGGGAGAAAATTTAGTTGACTTTGGAAAAGAAGTTGTAGAAAAATGTTGTTTATTAATAGTTTCATTAGGAATGTCGAATGCAATAAAAATGGATAAAGTGAAAATTTGCTTAGGAAGAGAAGTTATAGAAATATCTTGTAAAGAGTTCGCAGCAAAATATGAAAAATATAGTAAAGAAATTGGAAAAAACATAGTTGAAACAATAGGATAGATTAATTAGATAAGCATATAAATGGGAAATAAGCTGATTTTACTTGATTAAATTGACATAATATGGTATAATTAAAGAGTGTCAAACGCAATATTTTGTAGGAGAAATTTAGAATGAGTAATGAAATAACTGTAAAATTAAAATGTAGTATAAAAGAATTTTGCAATATTATCGAAAGCAAAGGGTTTGAAATAGTAGATAGATTCTTACTGGATGATACTTATTTTATACCTAAAGATATAGATATTCATAAATTAACGCCAAGAGAAATATTAAAACATTCCATTTTAATAAGAGATATTACTCAATATATGTCAGATAAACACAAAGTATTTAAAATGACCTATAAGAAAAAGAATATAGCAAGTAATGGAGATATTATTAGCCAACAGAATATTGATTGTGATATTAGTAATATAAATGATGGCAAAAAATTTTTAAATGCTATAGGGTATAAAGAAATAATGAATATTAAAGAAAACAACATTGTTTATGGAAAAGAAGGATTAAATATTGCATTAAAAGATATAGAAGATGGAGAAAAACTAATTGAAATCGAAACAGTAGAAACTAATGAAGATTTGAATACAGTAGAGAAATTAAAAGAAAAGCTAAATGAATTAAAACTTCCATTGGATACTAAAGATTATTTTATAAAAAAGGCTGAAATGAAAGTTAAACAAATTTCAGAGGATGGTGTATAATATGTCAAATGTCAATTTAAACTTGTATAAGATTTTTTGTAAAGTTGTCGAATCAAAAAGTTTATCGGATGCATCTGAAAAATTAGATGTGTCTGTTCCTAATATAAGTACTCAAATATCAAACTTAGAAAATCAGTTAGGACTAAAACTATTTAATAGAGAGCCAAAAGGACTTAAAATAACAGAAGATGGAAAAGAATTATATGAAATAGTAAGTAAGTCAATCTCTAGTTTCGATTTTGCAGAAAAGATGGCTCAAGATAAGAATAATATAGAGACTGGAAGTATAACAATAGGTTGTCCATCTCATTTTACAACATATTTTTTAATGGATAAAATTGAAAAAGTAAAGAGACAGTATCCAAAAATAAATATAAAAGTAGTATGTGAAGCCGATACTAATAAAATGCTTGAATTATTACAAGAACATAAGATAGACTTTGCTATAATAGATAGTGATCTGGATAGAATTAATGTAGTTGTTGAAGAAATATTAAAAATAGAAAACATATTTGTTTCAAAAGCTCCACTAATAATTCAAGATATAAAAGAAATACAAGATTTAAATTGTATATTAAATCTTGAAAATACGAAGACAACTCAATGCTTAAAGGAAACATTAAGAGAGTATAATGTTGATATAAAAAGCGACATGATGTCTGATGCTACAGAAGTAAGAGTAGATGCAGTTAAAAGAAACATGGGAATAGCATATGTTATTAAAAAGTCAGTAAAAAGAGAATTAGAAGCTAAAGAACTGTATGAAGTAGAATTGCCAATAAAATTGCCAAGTGTAAAATTAAACTTAATATACTTAAAAGGCGAACTTTCAAAAGTGTCAAAATCATTTATTAAAAACTATTTAAGAAATAAAGAATAATAAAAATGCAAAATTATGTTAATTAAAATAAAACTATTCTTAATAAAAAAAGAATAGTTTTTTTGTGTTACTTCACATATAATGTTATTGTATAAAAATATATATGAAATGAGGATATATATATGTATAGTAAAAATAAAGTATGTTGGAAAATAACAACTAAATGTAATCAAGGATGTAAATATTGCTTTGGATTCAATAATATAGCAGATTTATCCTTTGAAGAAAATGAGAAGGTATTAAATAATCTAATTAACAATGGATTAACACATTTAACATGGACTGGTGGAGAGGCAGTATTATATCCAAGAATTAATGAATTAATGAAATTATCAAAGGAAAAAGGAATAATCAATAAACTTGTTACCAATGGTATTTTTATTGCTGAAAATGATACAGAATATGTTGAAGATATTTTAAACAACTTAGATGAAATTAATTTATCTATTGACTCTACTGATAACAATATAAATGTTTTATTAGGAAAAAAGAATAATCATTTAGAAATTATAAAAAAAGTATTAGAGAAAACTAAAAACAAAAAAATTAAAGTAGGAATAAATACTGTAATTACTAATAAAAGTATAGAGAAATTAGAAGAATTAGGAGAATTTTTAAATAATTATAAAATAGAAAAATGGAAATTTTTAAAATTTATGCCTATAAGAGAAAGAGCATTAGAAAATAAAGATTTATTTGGAGTAACTGAAGCTGAATTAGAAAGCAAAGTTAATCAACTAAGAAAGTATGAAAATATAAAAGTTGTCCAATATAAAAAACAATCTGAATTTGAAAAGAGTTTAGTAGTTCTTCCAAATGCAGATATTATCCAAACACAAAATGGAAAAGATAATTATTTAGGAAATGCATTAGAGCAAGAAGTCATCGACTTTGAAAGAATAAGTGGAAAGAATAAAATTAGGACTATAATTGCTCATAATAATGAAGAAATTAGAAATACAATAGTAGATTCAATAAAGAAATTGGGATTTGCTGATGTAGTTGCTACAGCTACAAATGGAATAGAAACATATAATAAGATTATTGACTTGAAACCTGAAATGGTATTTGCTAAATTTGAAATGGAAGATATGAATGGATTTGAGATAGTAAAGAAGTCAAAAGAAAAATTAGATAGCGATATTCCAGTATTCAATATATTTGCAGAGGAAATGTCTAAAAATGAAATTGAAAAAATTTATAATATTGCAGGTCGAAAATTTAATGCAATAATATCTGAAGAACAATATCAATTTGAAGTACCATTTATTTTGGAACAATATAAAGAGTATAAAGAAAGCAAAGAACAATAAAAATAATAAAAAATCAAGAAATATTTTAAAATCTAAAAAAATATTTCTTGATTTTTTTGTATGTGTAGATAACCAACAAAGACATCTAAAAATCTTCCAGGCGATATATTTTTTCCTTGTTCAAATTGCATTACAATAGGATGATTTTGTAATATATGCCTTTTTCTATTTAATGGTTTCAATGATGTTCTAAGTGAAGAACGAATTGCTTCTTCATCCATATCTTTATGATGATATGAGAGTATTTCAAATAAAGATTTTAAATCATGTATTAAATATGTAAAATGATAACATTCGGTAATTGCCTCTATCATAAGATCAGTACAAGGAGAGTTTATAACAAATCCTAATTCTCGTAATAGTAAGTTCATTTCATTTTCATCAAAATCATCATATTTATATTTTTCGTTCATTTGACTAATTGTATTATATAAATTTCGTAGTTTAATAGGTTTTTTAAAAAATTTATAGATTTTAGATACATTAACGAAAGTAACCTGTTCTTCAGCTGAGTTAGCAGTCAAAAGTATATTAGAATTATTTCCTTCATTATAAGTTATAGATAATCTATCAATTATTTCGGTTGAATTTATATCATTGAAGTGTGAATCTAAAATAAATATATTCGGTTTTATTTTCAAGTAAGTAGATAATGCTTGATCTCCACTATTTACAGTTTTAATTTTTAAATCACGACATTTTGATAAATACCTACAATATTTATTCGCTTCTGCAACATTTTCTTCAGCGACAAGAACTTTTATCATTTACTTTAGACACCCCCAAAAAACAAAAAATAATTAAATTCACCAATATTATATCACTAAAATTATGTAAACACAATACAAAAATGGAAAAATATTACAAAAAACAAATAAAGTGTCCCGTTTATCGCCGTTTTCAACACTGATTGTGGAAATCGAAATATAATGCAGCTAACTTAATCAAAGTCTGAAAAGGAGACACTACAAAAGATTTTATAGAAACAGAGGAAAATTACAAAAAGTATTTCGGACTTTGATGAGTAAAAAATATCCCCCAAAAGATTGAGAAAGCTCCTTTTAGAAATTGTTAAGTCAATTTTCTTTAAGGAGTCTTTATATGTTAGAGAATTTGGCTAATGTTAGCAGTTATAATAAATTTAATAGAATAACATATTTTCTAACAAAATTATCATGTTTGTTTTCAAAAATTAGGTATGCGTGTTTTTCATGTGTACTTAATTTTTTTTTAGATACAAATGAAAGGCACTGTCGTGATCCACCGAGTTCATTTCAAAAAAATGAAATGAATAGGAGGAAAGAGAAGTGCAATACGAAGTAGATAGTTATACTTTGGAATATGTGGAGGATGAAGATAAATATTATATATCTTTTAGAGATAGTGTAGAACAGGATTGTAGAATTGAAATTGATAAAGATATATTTGATACTTATACCAATTCTAAAAAAGCATATATAAAAATAAAAAATGAAACAAGTAGACATTTAGAACAATCAGACTTAACAGAAGAGGATATGTATAAAAGAGCATTTGAACCAGTTGAAAGTGTAGAGGAAACTGTTATAAAAAATATAGAAAAAGAAAAAGTAAATGAAGCATTGAAAGACCTGACAAGTACACAATTTAGAAGAATAGATTTACATATTGTAAATGAGATTACAATAAGAGATGTGGCTAAACTAGAAAAGGTACAAAAAAGTCAGATACAAAAAAGTCTCGAACTAGGATTAAAAAAAATAAAAAAATTTTTTGAAGAATAGGGGAGTACAAAACGGCATTTTGTGAGCAAATAAGTGAAGGGGTAAAAACTCTTTCACTTATTTCATTTTTTGAGAGATAAATTGCACATTGAAAATTAAATAACATTCATTAAATAAATCCTTTATTAAGAGCTAGTTTTATATAGAAGCAGAACTATATAAACTTAAATATTGGATGGCAACCAATAAGGCGATAACTAATAAAGGCAAATAATAATACTCTTGTTTAGTCATAGAACGAGCGTTAAGAGCGTCCCACGCCATGAGAACAAGTCTGAGTTCAGATAGGTGAAATTCCTGGGGAGTAATGTAGCTGATTACCATTTAATGAATTACAAAACAAAAAATAGACTATTTTTAAAATCATTTTAAAGATAGTAATTGGAGGAAAAAATGTTAATAAAAACATTAATAATAGGTATAACAGTTTTTGCAATAATCGATGCTATTTTAATGTATTTAATTTTAGTTGGCGGAAATATAACAAAAACTGAGACAGAGAGAAAAATGGAAGATGAAGAACAAATGGAATATCTAAAAAAATTTAATAATAGGAAATCTAAGTGGAGGAAATAAAAGATGGAAAGAATTTATATAAATAGAGAATGTTGTGTAGCATATGTAGTTTTAGCATTGAACAGCATTTATCATAGTGCAAATAAAGAAAGAACAATAGAAGATTTACTAGAGGAAATAAAAGTAATGTTTAAGGTATATCCTGAAGAAACAAAATTGATGGATATGATGGAAAAGATTATAGCAAAAGAAGGAAAATACAAAGTAAAAGTTATTAGACAAAAGAGAAAATAACAAAGTAAGTTAAAAGGTGTTTAAATTGGAAAAATTTGGACATACTATATGCGAGGTGATTAAAGTGAATTTTATAGATAATGAACATCAAGAATTTTTTGAGAATAATTTGAAAGAATTATCAGCATATGGAAAAACGGATGTGTATTATAAGTCACTAATATATATATTAGGAATTTGTGAAAGTACAAGAGATCATTTTAAGGAAATATTTGATATAAAAAAACGGAGAAATAAATATAGATTCAATCAATGCAGCATGGCAAACAGGAACATCTGCTAAAGTAACAAGGATGGCTTTTAGTTTGTGGAATAGGTGCATGTATGATAGCGAAGAAGATTTAGAAAATGGTGAAAAATCTAGCTACTATAATACAAGTGAAATATTTTGTTGCTCGTATGCACCATACTTTTACGAAGGTATAAAGATAAGATATCCAGAATATACAAACTCAGTTAAAGGAATATCTGTATAGTTAGGAGGATTGATAAATTGAAAATAGACATAAATGAAAATGCAAAGATAGTAGCATTATGGTTTACTAATCAAGAAAATCCACAAGAAAATCTTCCATTAGATATAGAAAAAGAAATAGAAATATATAGACAGAAAAAATATAAAATTTGTATGTACCAATCAGGAAATGATGATATAAAAATAAATCTACTAAATTTGATTTTAAATAATGCCTACTAACATATAAGAATAAATCTTATATGTTTTTTTGTAGAAAAAACTAAAATAAAGTGGAAAAGAAATGAATAATATTGTATAATAAAAATGTATTCATTGAACACACTTTTAAGGAGGGAATAGAAAATGTGTGTTAGAGCACTCAGAATAGCAAGTTATTCTAGGGTAAGTTACGATGAAGACAAAGAGAGATATGAAAGTATAATAAATCAAAAGAATATTGTTAAAGATTATGCAAAAGAACATTTTACTAATTATAACATCATTGAATTTGAAGATGATAACTTTAGTGGATATAAGTTTGATAGACCTGATTTTACAAGAATGAAAAAAGAGATTTTGGATGGAAATATAGATATAGTAATAGCAAAAGACTTATCCAGAATTGGTAGACACAATGCAAAAACATTATTATTTATAGAAGAATTAGACAAGATGGGTGTAACTGTTATTGCTATAAACGATGACCTAGATACTTCAAAAGAACAAAATAATGATCTAGTAGGAATTAAAACATGGTATAACGAATTATATGTTAAAGATATTAGTAGAAAAATAAGAAGTACAGTTCAAAACAAATCTAAAAATGGAACTTGGATTACAAATGTACCATACGGATATGTTATGGTAGATTATCAAAAGAGAGAGTATAGAGTAGATCATTTAGCAGCACAAGTAGTCCAAAGAATTTATGAAATGTATGTTAAAGGATATGGTTATAAAAAAATAGCAGGCACTTTAACTGCTGAAGGAATACCAACACCAAAAACAAGACTTAAACAATTATGGGAGGAACAAGGAAAAACTTATATTGGACCTGTAAATGATGTATGGAACACAGCTTCTATTAATCACATAATAGGAAACGATTTTTACATTGGTACTTTAAGAACAAATAAATATTCAAGAAGAGGTATAAATGGAACTGATAAAAAATTATCAGAGGACAAACAATTTGTATTTGAAGATTTTCATGAACCAATATTAACTCATGAATTGTTTAATAAAGCACAGGCAGTTCATGAAAATAGAAAAAGAGAAAAAAGTCATTATAGAGGAACTAAAAAATATGATAATGATTATACAGGGTTAATGAAATGTGGAGATTGTGGTGCACCAATGTTTTCTATTAGCAATGGAAAAAGAAAGCCAGCATATTATTGTGGAGCGTATCATAATCATGGAAGGTCAGCTTGTACTAGCCACCATATATTAGTTTCAGTATTAGATGACTTAGTAAAAGCATATATTGTTATGATAAAACAAAATGCAGATAAAGTAATAGACTATTTAAATGGAGAATTAGACAAAAATAGAAAGCAAATGCAGAAAGATAATAATAGAGGAATTTTAGATACTCTGAAAACAGAAGAAGAAAAAGCAAAAAATGAATTAAAGGTAACAATGCAACAAAAAATTAGAGATATAATGAAAAATCCTACTAATAGAGAATATATAGAAGAAATGTATAGCACCATGGAAAGTGAATTAAATAGTAAATTGCAAACACTGAAATCTCAAATTGAATTAGAAGAAAAAAATAATAACAATAAGCAGAATATAGTACAAGTAAAGAAAGATACTTTGAAAATCTTTGATGATATTTTAGAAAAAGAAAAATTAGATAAACAAGATTTAGAAACTATAATCGATTGTATATATATATATGAAGATAAAATAATTATAAAATTAAAATCAAACATAGAGAATATATTAGATATAGGGAATAATATTGGAATATCAAGACAGAACATAACAGCAATACAAAAAAATCAGAACCATAATGACCGCAAATTCTTCACACAAGTGAAGAGAGGGGAACTTTGTTCCAATGTTATTAACAACGGTGAACCTTTAGAGATATTTACAGATAGAGAAGGACAAGTAATATTAAAAAAATATTCACCAATAGGAGAATTGTCAGAATTTGCAACAGGATATGCAGAAACATTATCAAAAACAACAGGACATATAGCTTGTATTACCGACAAAGATACAGTTATAGCAATATCAGGTGGACCTAAAAAAGAATTTTTAGAGCAAAATGTTAGTGAAGAACTTGAACAATTAATGGAAGATAAAGAAGTTTATACAAGTAAAGAAAATAGTGATGTAGCAGTGCCTATAACAAAAAATGATAACAATGAAAGAAAATATAATGCACAAGTTGTATATCCTATTATTTCTAATGGAGATACAATTGGAACTGTAATTTTATTATCTAAAGAATCAAATACAAAAATGAATGAAGTTGAAAAGAAGGTTGCACAGTCAGCAGCTACTTTTTTGGGAAGTCAGATGGAAATATAGTGACAATTTGGGGTCGGTGTTTTTTTGACAGCTTGTCAAGAAAAACACCGACCCCAAATTGTCACCAAAATTATAACTTCAAGCTTACAATCGTTACTCCCATCTCGCCTTCACCGAAAAGTACCAGGCCTAAAATTATCAACAATTTTGTTAGTTTTTAGATATTTTTGAATACTATTTCGCAACGCTCCAGTGCCTTTTCCGTGAACAATTCTGACAGGGGAAAGTTTAGCAATATAACAGTCATCCAAATATTTATCTACTATAGGAATTGCCTCATCAACAGTCATGCCGAGTAAGTTTATTTCTGGGCTAACTGATTGAGCTTTAAAGCTAGACTTTTGAGAATAATTATTACCATTACTAATTTGTGCTCCAGAGTTTTTTCCACTTTTGTTTTTGCCTGATGTAGATGCAGATGTAGTTTCGTGTAAATTTTTAATATCGACTTTCATTTTCATCATACCAATTTGAACTTGAACAGTATCATCTTTTGAAATATTTGATACAACAGTCCCATTAGTTTTTAAATTGCTTACATACACATTTAAGCCAGGTTTAATATTTTCTCTAAAGATTGCAGGAGAGATAGAGTCAATAACAGCGTTTTCAGATGTAGCTGAAACAGAAGCAATCTTGTCATTTAATTTGTTTCTAAGCTTATTTGCTTGAGAAGCGGAATTAGTAGATGAAATGTCACGAATTAATGAATTTGCAGTTTCTTTAGCATCTAATAATATTTGCTTAGCTTCTTGTTTTGCATTATAGATTAGTTCTTTTTCGCGTTCTGAAACATTAGAATGTTGATTTTTTAGTGAATCACGTAATTTTTGTGCTTCTTCTAATGCTTTGACTGTTTGTGCTTTTTCTGTTTCGATTTTTGCTTTATCATCATAAATCTTTTTTAATAAATCTTCTAGATTTATTGTTTCTTTATCAATCATAGAAGTTGCACGTTGAATGATTTCTTCTGAAAGACCAAGTTTTCTGCTAATTGCAAATGCATTACTTTTTCCAGGAATACCTATTAGTAAGCGGTAAGTAGGGCGTAGGTTTTCAATGTCGAATTCTACACTGGCATTTTTGAAACCAGGTGTTACTAATGCATATTTTTTTAATTCTTGATAATGTGATGTAGCAACAGTGATTGCTCTAAGGTTTGTAAAGTATTGCAAAATGCTTATTGCCAGATGAGCTCCTTCAAGCGGATCTGTTCCAGAACCTAGCTCGTCAACAAGGATTAAGCTGTCTGATGTGGCAGAATGTGTGATATTTACAATATTGCTCATATGTGATGAGAATGTACTTAAAGATTCGCTGATGCTTTGTTCATCTCCAATGTCTGCAAAAATTTGGTCAAATACATAAATTTGTGAATGCTCGTCTGCTGGGATATTTAAGCCACTACAAGCCATTGCTGTTAAAAGCCCAACAGTTTTTAAGGTTACAGTTTTTCCACCAGTATTTGGACCAGTTATGATTAGACTTGAAAAGTCTTTTCCAATTTCTAATGATGATGGAACAACCTTGGCTGGGTCAATTAATGGATGTCTTGCGTTTATTAATTTTATGACTTTGTTTTCACTGATTTCTGGGGTTGTACAATGTAAATTTAAAGAATAATGAGCTTTAGCAAAGATAAAGTCAAGTTTTCCGATTAATTCTGTGTCAGTTTTTAATTCTTTTGTGTAAGGATATAGAAGTCCGCTTAAATTTTGTAAAATCCTTTCAATTTCAAGTTCTTCTTCAATATGTAAATTTGATAGCTCATTATTTAAATCAAATACAGCAATTGGCTCAATAAAAACAGTTGAACCACTGCTAGACATATCATGTACAAGTCCTTTTACATTGCTACGATATTCTTCTTTTACAGGAATTACAAAACGTCCATTACGAATAGTAACAATATTTTCTCTCATATATTTAGAATATGTAGATGAATGTAAAATAACATTTAATTTTGAACGTATATCTTGTTCAATTTTGCGTTCGCGTCTACGAATATCTTGCAATTTGGCTGATGCAGTATCTGCAATAGTATCTTCATCTAAAATTGATTTTGCAAATGTAGATACAACACTTGGATTTATATATAAATCTGAAAAATATTGTTCAATTGCAGAAAAATCAGAATTAGCAAGATAATCTTTAGCAAAATAATCTTTTAAATCAGATGCCATTTGCAAAATATTTTGTAATTCTAATAAAGCTTTTATACTAAGAGAACCACAGCCATCAAGAGCTTTTAAATAAACAGTTATATCAGCAATTTCTCCAATAGGAGGTGTGCTGTTTCTTTGAATAAGGATTACTCCTTGACTAGTCTCATTTAAAGTTTGCACTACAGTTTCTTTATCTTGAGAAGGACGAAGTTCTGTTGCAAAATTCTTTCCTATATATGTTTTACAATATCCAGATAGAATATTTAAAATTTTATCAAATTCTAGTTTTTTTAAATTGTTATTCATTTTTTAAATTCATTCCTTTCATATATATTATTGCACAAAAATGCTTAGAAATCAATCAAAATATTGACTATTACTGGAAAAAAGTGTTATAATTAATTAGGTTAGCTTAAAGGAGGCTAAAAACATGATGTTGAAAGTAGAAGCGATAATTTGGCGGACTGCATTGGATTCTCTAGAAATTGAACTAGAAAGAAAGTTGACAGAACGCCAACGACAGAGTATTCTTCTGGGAATTCGGAAGATTATCTGGAGGAGATTTTTCTGCAATAACTCTTGCCAAAAAAAGGATTTGAATGTATAATATAGATATACTTAAAAAATAAAACGAAAAAGAGAGGAGCGATTTTTATGCAAATAAAAATAACAGGAAAGGAACTAAAGGTAACAGACGCAATAAACGATTACGTAGAAAGAAAAATGGAGAGAATTGCCAAATACTTTGACGATGCAGAAGCAGATGTGCTAATAAGAGTAGAAAAAAATGCTCAAATAGCAGAAATGAAAGTATCTGCAAATGGCGAAGTTTTCAGAGCGGTAACAGAAGATAAAGATTTGTATGCATCTATAGATAAAGATATAGATATATTAGAAGGACAAATTAGAAAATATAAAACAAAGAAAGACAAAATGCAAAAAGAATCTAGTTTGAAAAATTTAGATGTTAGTGCACCAGCACATGAAATAACAGATGAAATTTTAAAAACAGAATACTATGAAATAAAACCAATGACTCCAGAAGATGCAAAATTAAAATTGCAAGAAAGACCAACACAATTATTTTTAACATTCGTAAACGTTGAAACAGGAAAAGTTAATGTTATTCATAAATTAAAAGATGGCAAAAACTTTGGATTAATTGAGCCAGAGGCTTAGGTATAATAGAATAATATAAAATATTTATTAGACTAAAATGTTTAATAATTGAAGTCTTTTTTTGTGTATAAGCTTGATAATATATGAATTTACAATTAAAGGAAAAAATAGGAAAAATTTGTTGAATAATATGAAAAAAAACTATTGAAAAAAATTTTTAGTAATGGTATATTGAATGTAGTATGAAAAAATTAGACAAAAAAATACAAATAAAAGTAGTAAAAATAATATTAATAATAATATGGATGATAACAGTATTTAGGTTCTCAAACCAAGGTGGTACAGAGTCTAGCAGTACTAGTGCAAAAGTTACAAAAGTAATTGTAGATGTAGTAGTAAATGACAAAAAAGAGGAGAATAAAGTGCAAATTGCGAATAAAATAGAGAAGGTGGTTAGAAAATTTGCACATTATACTATTTATACAATTGGTGGAGTTTTGATAATGAATTATGCATATACAACAGACAAAACTAAAAAGCAACAGACATTTGGAAGTTTGCTTTTTGGGGCCTTTTACGCGGCAACAGATGAAGTACATCAATATTTTGTGCCTGGAAGAAGTGCACGAGTTTTTGATGTTGGAATAGATACACTGGGGGTAATAACAGGAATTATAATATTCACAATTATAATAAGCATTATACACAAAATAAGAAACGTAAAGAAAAATCATGAAAACATATTAGAAGATTAAAATTCGATTAATATATTAACATGAAAATTATAGAGTGGTGTGAAAATGAAAAGGGTAAACGATTTATTAAGAAAAAAACTATCTAAAATAATACTTTTTATAATTTTAGATATTATAGTTATGCTAGTTGCTTCATTTTTAGCAATTGCATTAAGATTTGATTTTATGAATATACCAATTCAATATTTAGAAGTAGCATATAGATATATTGGTTTTGATATAGCAATTATGCTAATAATATTTTCTTTGTATAATTTATATACATCAGTATGGAAATATGCATCAATTGCAGAATTAATCAACATTGTAATGGCTTGTGGTACAACAGAATGCATTTGTCTTATCTATAAAAAATTATTAAATCTTTCAATGCCAAGAAGTTATTATTTAATAAGATTATTACTATTAATCTTACTAGTAACAGGAGTTAGATTTTCTTTTAGAATTTTAAGAACAATCATTATAAAAATTGAAAACAAAAGAAAAGAAAACAACATAATGATAATTGGCGGTGGAGATGCTGCAAGATTGCTAATAGATGAAATATCAAGAAATAAAAAATATTCAGATTCAAAAATAGTTTGTATAATAGATGACAATAAAGAAAAGATAGGTACATATATAAGAGAAATTCAAGTTGTTGGTTCAAGGAAAAAAATAAAACAAGCTGCCGAAAGATATGAAGTTAATGAAATTATAATTGCAATTCCATCAGCACCAAAAGAAGAAATCTCTAAGATAGTAACTGAATGTCAAAAAACATCTTGCAAAATAGAAATATTACCTTCAATTTATTTAACAATGAATGAAAAAGAAAACAATATTGTTAATAATATAAGACCAATATCATATGAAGACTTTTTAGGAAGAAGTCAAATAGTTGTAGATATCAACGAAATTTCTGGCAATATTACAAACAAAGTAATAATGGTAACAGGTGGAGGAGGCTCAATAGGCTCTGAACTTTGTAGACAAATAGCCAAATGTAATCCAAAACAATTGATTATATTTGATATTTACGAAAATAATGCATATGACATTCAAATGGAACTTTTAAGAGACTATCCACATCTTAACTTACACGCAATAATCGGTTCAGTTAGAGACTATGACAGACTAGAAAAAGTATTCAAAGAATATAGACCAAACCAAGTTTTCCATGCTGCAGCACATAAGCATGTACCATTAATGGAAGAAAGCCCTAATGAGGCAATTAAAAATAATTGTTTAGGAACATTAAATTGTGCAAAATTAGCAGATAAATATAAAGTAGAAAAATTTGTATTAATATCAACAGACAAAGCAGTGAGACCAACAAACATAATGGGAGCATCAAAAAGAATTTGCGAAATGATAATTCAAAGTTATGATAAAAAAAGCAAAGACACATCATATGTAGCAGTTAGATTTGGAAACGTTTTAGGTTCAAATGGTTCTGTAATTCCATTATTCTTAAAACAAATAGAAAAAGGTGGACCAGTAACAGTAACACATAAAGACATTACAAGATTTTTTATGACAATTCCAGAGGCTGTAAGCTTAGTTTTACAAGCAAGTGTATATGCAGAAGGTGGAGAAATATTTGTTTTAGACATGGGGCAACCAGTAAAAATATATGATTTAGCAAGACAAATTATAAAATATAAAGGGTTTGAGCCAGATGTAGATATAAAAATAGAAATTACAGGATTAAGGCCTGGAGAAAAATTATATGAAGAAATATTAATGGACGAAGAAGGCTTAAAAGAAACTCCAAATAAATTGATTCACATAGGTCAACCAATCGAACTAGAAAAAGACTTTTTAGACAAACTAGATTCATTAATAAAAGATGCATATAATAATGAGGCAGACATAAAAGAAAAAGTGGCCCAAATTGTAAAAACATATAAAATAAGTAACAATAAAGAAAATGAAGATAAGTATTGTGAAAAAAAGATATTAAAAGACAATGCAAAAACAAGAAAATTAGAAGAAATAAATGCTTAATATAGGAAAGAAGGATAAAATATGAAAGAAGAAATAAAACCTTTTGAAAATAAAGTATGGTTAAGTTCACCAACAATGCACGGAGATGAAATAAAATGGGTCGAAGAGGCATACAGAACAAATTGGATGAGTACAGTTGGAAAGAACATCAATGAAGTTGAAAAAATAACTTGTGAAAAAGTTGGTTGCAAATATGCAGTTGCACTATCAGCAGGAACAGCTGCATTGCACTTAGCAATGAAATTAGCAGGAATAAAACAAGGAGAAAAAGTATTTTGCAGTGACATGACATTTAGTGCCACAGTAAATCCAATTACATATGAAGGTGGAATACCAGTATTTATAGATACAGAATATGATTCTTGGAATATGGATCCAGAAGCTCTAGAAAAAGCATTTGAAATATATCCAGAAGTTAGAGTAATAGTAGTTGCACATTTATATGGAACACCTGGAAAAATAGATGAAATATCAGCAATAGCAAAAAAACATAATGCAATTATTATAGAAGATGCAGCAGAAAGCTTAGGAGCTACATATAAAGGAAAACAAACAGGAACATTTGGAAAATATAATTGTATTTCATTTAATGGAAACAAAATTATAACAGGTTCAAGTGGAGGAATGTTGTTAACAGATGACTTAGAAGCAGCAAACAAAGCAAGAAAATGGTCAACACAATCAAGAGAAAATGCACCATGGTATCAACATGAAGAAATAGGATATAACTACAGAATGAGTAATGTTATAGCAGGAGTTGTTAGAGGACAATATCCACATTTAGAGGAACACATAGCTCAAAAGAAAGCTATATATGAAAGATACAAAGAAGGATTAAAAGGTTTACCTGTAAAAATGAATCCAATTCCAGAAGATTGTGAACCAAATTATTGGTTATCTTGCATGATAATAGATAAAGATGCAATGTGCAAACAAGTTAGAGGAGAACAAGAAGCTCTTTATATAAGTGAAAAGGGAAAATCTTGTCCAACTGAAATATTAGAAAAGATAGCAAGTATAAATGCAGAAGGTAGACCAATTTGGAAGCCAATGCATATGCAACCTATTTTTAGAATGAATCCATTTATTACTAGAAAAGGCAATGGTAGAGCTAATACTAATGCTTATATTGCAGGAGAGAACCAAGATGTTGGTATGGATATATTTGATAGAGGTTTATGCTTACCTTCTGATAATAAAATGACTCCTGAACAACAGGATAAGATTATAAAAGTTATAAGAGGATGTTTTGAGTAATGGAACATAAAAAAGGTATATATGAAAAGTACATAAAAAGACCATTGGACTGTATTTTAAGTTTAATTGCTTTAATATGTTTGTCACCGATTTTGTTAATAGTTGCAATTTTGGTAAGAGTCAAATTAGGAAGTCCAGTGATTTTTAAACAAAAAAGGCCTGGAAAAGATGAGAAAATTTTTACTTTATATAAGTTTAGAACTATGACAGATGAAAAGGATGAATTAGGTAATTTGTTGCCTGATTCTCAGAGATTGACCAAGTTTGGCAAGTTTTTGAGGAGCACAAGCCTTGATGAGTTGCCTGAGCTGATTAATATTATTAAAGGTGATATGAGTATTGTTGGACCAAGGCCTCAACTTGTAAGAGATATGTTATTCATGACTGATGAACAAAGAAAAAGACATTCAGTTAGACAAGGGTTGACAGGGCTTGCTCAAGTAAATGGAAGAAACAATATAACTTGGGAAGAAAAAATCAATTACGATTTGGAATATATAAAAAATATAACTTTTATTGGAGATTTAAAAATCATTTTAGAAACGGTATTGAAGGTTTTTAGAAAAGATGATATAAACACAGAAGGAATGGATACTGCTGAAGATTTGTGCGATTATTTGTTGAGGACTAAACAAATAACAGAAGAAGAATATAAGGAAAAATTGAAGATTAGTTAGGGAGATAACATGGAAGAGGAATTAGTATCAATCATAATGCCTTCGTATAATACAGGAAAATTTATACAGGAAACAATTAATTCTGTAATTAATCAAACATATAGCAATTGGGAACTTATAATTGTTGATGATTGTTCAACTGACAATACAGATGAAATCGTAAAAAACATAAATGATAGTAGAATTATTTATTTGAAAAATGAAAAAAATAGTGGAGCTGCTGTTAGTAGAAATAAAGCCCTAAGAGAAGCAAAAGGAAGATGGATTGCTTTTTTGGATAGTGATGATTTGTGGGTGCCACAAAAGCTTGAAAAGCAAATTAAGTTTATGAAAGAAAATAATTACTATTTCAGTTATACTAATTATATTGAAATTGATGAAAATAGTAATCCAAATGGAAGAAAAGTAACAGGTCCTAAAAAAATAACGAAAACAGGAATGTTTAATTATTGCTGGCCTGGGTGTTTAACTGTAATGTATGATGCTAATAAAATAGGATTGATTCAGATAGAAGATATAAAAAAGAATAATGATTATGCAATGTGGTTAAAAGTTTGTAAAAAGGCAGATTGCTATCTGATAAGTGAAGACTTGGCAATGTATAGAAAAAGAAACGGAAGTATAAGCAATCACAGTTATACGGCTTTGATTAAATGGCATTATATATTGTACAGGAAAGCTGAACATCAAAATTTTATATGTAGTTTGTTTAATACGTGTAGAAATATGGTGTTTGGGGTTTATAAGAAGAAAATTTTTATTAATAAAAGTTAGGATGAGAACAATGAAAATAGAACATTTAGTTGCTGCGACTGATATAGAAGATTTTAAGTTATATAGTGATTTGAATTTAAAAACAAGTGCTATTATAGCTAATCAAAATGGAAAAAATGAGTTTAGTGAGAAAATAAATAATAATAATATTATAAAAATAATTTCGACAGATACTAAAGGTGTAGGAAAAAATAGAAATTTAGCACTTGTGTTTGCTAATTCAGATATATGCATTTTATCTGATGATGATATGAAATATGAAGATAATTATTTAGATATTGTGCAAGAAGCTTTTAATTTATTGCCAAATGCAGATGTAATAATTTTTAATATAAAGACTGTTGGAGATTCAAATAATTTAGTACATAGAAGAATTAATGAAAAAATCAAAAAAATTAATAGTTTGAATTTTATGAATTATGGTGCTGCTAGAATTGCTTTTAAACTGAAATCAATAAGAAACAAAAATATATGGTTTTCTACAATGTTTGGAGGTGGTTCTAAATATTCTTCGGGAGAAGATACTTTGTTTTTAGCAGATTGCATAAGAAAAAAATTAAAAGTATATGCATATCCTAAATATATTGCTACTGTAGAACAAGGGACTTCTACTTGGTTTAATGGATATAATGAAAAATTTTTTTATGATAAAGGAGCATTATTAAGTCAAATTAAGCCTAAAACGAAATATTTGTTTACATTATTTTATTTTCCGTTTAGGTTTAAATGTGGTTTATCTTATTTGAAAAAGGTACAATTAATGTGTGCTGGTATTCGTGAATATAATGCATAAAAATGAAATGAGGGGAAAAATGGAAGAATCTTTAGTTAGTATAATAATTCCAACTTATAAAAGAAGTAAGTATATTGAGAGAACAATAGAATCTGTTTTAAAACAATCCTATAAGAATATAGAACTAATAATAGTCGATGATAATGATCCAAAAACTTGTTATAGAGAAGAAACTGAAAAAATTATGGAAAATTATAAAAAATATAAAAATATAAAATATATCAAACATGAAAAAAATATGAATGGGTGTGCAGCAAGAAATACAGGTTTAAAACAGGCTAATGGAAAATATATTTGTTTTCTTGATGATGATGATATAATATATCAGAATAAAATAAAAGAGCAGGTTGAATTTTTAGAAAAGAATTCACAATATGGAGCAGTATACTGTTATAGAAAAATTGGAGAATGGATTAATTGCCCAACTATAGAAGGAAATATTTCCGAGTATTTATTAAGTGGTGAACATATAGTAATTACAATTATGTTATTATTCCTAAAAGATAGTATAAAAGATTGTGAATGGAATATAAAGCTAAAAAGAAATCAAGAAGCAGGTTTTTTATTAGATTTTTTTGATAAAGGAAATATAATAGCTTGTTTACCACAAATATTATGTGAAACATGTTTAGAGGATAGGACTAATGTTTTAAATAGCAAAAAAAATGAACATGAAATGTTAAATTATTTAAATGAATATAATGGGATAATAGAAAAAAATAGATATAATAAAAAAAACAATTGAGCATAAGGTATAGAAAAACTGCTTATATGTACTAGATAAAGTATAGGCGGTAAAAGTGAAGAATGGAGAAGGAGACAAGAAGCATGGGAAAACGATCAGCATGAATATTAATGCCGATCAGCAGCCTTCCATCTGAATATGGAATCGGCTGTTTCTCAAAAAGTGCATATGAATTTGTAGACTGGCTGAAGAAAGCAGGTCAGAGTTACTGGCAGATCCTGCCGCTTGGTCCTACAAGTTACGGGGATTCCCCGTATCAGTCATTTTCTACATTCGCGGGAAACCCATATTTCATCAGTCTGGAGGCACTGGTGGAAGAAGGTGTTCTGACAAAGGCGGAATGTGAGGCCGTAGACTGGGGAAAAGCAAAAGGGAGTATTGATTATAAAAAGATTTACGAAGGGCGTTACCCGCTTCTTCGAAAAGCTTACGAAAGAAGTAAGGTACATGAGAATGCAGAATATCAGAAGTTCGTAGAAGAGAACAGCTGGTGGCTGTCAGATTATGCATTATTTATGGCAGTTAAAGACAGATTTGACGGTGTGGAATGGAAGTTGTGGGCAGATGATATCAAGCTGCGCTGGGGACCTGCCATGGATTATTACCGTGAAGAGTTGTATTT
>OJLA01000736.1_pt1 | contig 25101 bp, 23 predicted proteins | sample 1596611 | NCBI WGS metagenome assembly OJLA01 (sample SAMEA4350168, study PRJEB24818) | metagenome | biome: human; feature: gut; material: faeces | place: Denmark | collected 2013-09
GAATTAGTATTAATTTTATATTTATATGATAAAATATGGTCAGTGAATAAATTATTATTGACTATTTCTTATGCTTAAAGAGTTGTTGTACTTTTTTCTTTTGGGCACCATTGAGGTTAAAAGTCGCACTTTAGCGATTTACATATATAAAGTTCATAGTATTTTATATTATGGTCTTTTTTTATTTTCTAAAGGAGTTGATGAAAATTTATGAAAGCGACCATAGAAACTTTAGAATTTCCTTGTGAAAAAACTAAAAATTTTTTTAACATAAAAAATACCACAAAAAAAGAAGAATTAGCGATAGGCTTTTTTTATGAGGTCCTTAAAATACTTGAAAAAATATTTTATTAATATATAATAATTTATCGATAAGGAGTTTTTTATGTTTAAAGCAAAAGGATCTATTTTACATGAACCAAATTATGATTGTCCAAATATTCGATATCATATGGAATATAACATTATGAAGCAAAAACTATTTCTAGAATATATTAAAAAAAAGAGAATATTATATCGAGATTGGGGTGATAGTGATCACTACAAGTATGTAATTGAGGAAGCTAATAATCCTGCTCTATCATTATGTAGAGTAGCTAAGGAGGATCCTCTAGGAAAAAGGTGGCAATTAATATCTCAAAGTTATGCGACTAATAATATTTTTGGCATTAGTGGATGTAATGGCCACTTGATTGTTGACGAAAAAGAAGGTACAAAATTTTTGGGTTTTTATTCAGCAAAGCATTTATACGAATCAAATGAGGATAATTATGATGATCATAAGCATATACTATCTCTTCCTAATAACACCTATACACTTATTGTTGTTCAAGGACATCCTGAGTTTGCTTTCAATCTTGTTCCTTCTGAATATGATACATTATTTGGAGATGTATATGCTAAAGATGACAAAGATAAAGCTGCTTTTTACGAAGAATTACGTTATTTTATGCGTGATTACTATGAAGAAAATCTTGGTTATACTAATGGAAAAGAATATGATTTTAAAGAATGCACAGATTATGAAGATGGCAAAGTATTAAAATTGATTTATTGTCAAAAGAAAAATCATTATAAATAAAAGTTAGAGCATAACACTATAGAGAAGTCACTTTAATAGAAATGATACAACCAATTTTTACCTCTTTAGAAATTGATTTGTATTTAAAAAAATGTTGGGAGAAATTTATGGAATATATAAAAGGGATGAGAAAATTTGTTGGACATGCTCCAATTATGATATGTGCTTGTGGTTTACTAATATTTAATGAGAAAGGTCAAGTTTTACTGCAAAGAAGAAGTGATGATGGTTTATGGGGGAATCCAGGTGGCTCTATGGATTTAGGAGAAACTATATACGATACTATTATTAGAGAAATAAAAGAAGAAACTAATTTAGATATTTTTAAAGATAATCTAAAGATATTTAATATATATTCTGGAGAAGAGCAACATCATGTTTATCCTAATAAGGATGAAGTTTATATCGTTAATATTATATTTGAAACAGATGTGTATAAAGGCACAATGAAAACAGACTCTGAAAGTTGTGAATTAAGTTTTTTTGACATTGATAATCTACCATTAAATATTACAAAACCTTTTGAGTGTGTAGCAAGAGATTTAAAATTAAGAGCTAAGAACCATAAGATATAGAAGTTGTTGTACTTTTTTATTTTGGGCATCAGATTGATAGGTACTTGAACTTTTATGTTTGAGTTTTAATTAAATTTAAACCTTTAGATTTTAAATAGAAAAACATCAGATTTATTTCTGATGTTTTGTGCTTTTATAAATATATTTAGAATCTTAATTATAATTTAAAAATATATAATCTATTTATTTATTTTTTTTAATACCTTTTGTACTTCTTCAGTATCATAATTTACTTCATAATGGTTCTTTAATTGTTTAAGTATGTTGCTTTTTTGATAAGAAAGCCTTGAACTATCTTTCCTTACAAAATTTGATATGTATAAATACTGAAGAAAATCACTTTCATATAAAAAATAATTAAAATTTTCTAAAGCTCTAATTTTTAGGCTTTTTAATTTAGAAGTTAAAAGTTTATATTTTTCTTCATCACTCCAATTTGGCAAAAACTCACGGTAAGGCCTTACAATTCCTTCAATTTGCCACATTGCATCATTAAAACAAGGTAATGCTTCAGGACCATCTTTTGTTAATTTAGGTTTATAGCTTTCAAATTCTTGATTTCTTTTTTCTAAGATTTGTTTCACTGATAACAATAGTTCTTTCTGTGATTCATTTGTCAAACATTCTAATCTTTTATTTAAATTTTCTATTTCTTTAGTACAAACTTTAGTAAAGAATAAATCTCCATAATCTTTATTATTACATAGGTGCTTTTCACTGAATAATAAACTATTGTCTTTATCCTGAACATACATAAAGTATGTTTCCATAAGTTGTTTAATATTAACATCTCTTGAAATCAAATAATTGTTAATATCTAATCCTCTTTTTTGTATTACTTTATCATCAAGATGTAGTAAATCATCAAATTGCCATCCTACATTTTTAATTCTTTTTCTTAGTTCAACTTCAGCATATTTTCTTAAATTATCTCTATTTTTATCGTTTAAAATAATTAAAATTAAGTTTGATATACTTAAGTTTTCTAAATTTTTGATATTCATTGTTGACCTCCTTAAATTGAATTATGGTTTATTTTTTTATAGAATTCTTATAATTTCTTTTAGCTTCTTCTTTTAAAAATTTTGCATCATTTGCTATTGTTGCCGAAATTTTTTCTTCTGTCCATACAGCATATTCAGGTATTGTAAGTTTTTCAGAAACATACATACTTGTTAAAGGAACTTCATAGTTTTCTAAAGTAACAGTGATAAAATTTTGCATTTTTTCAGTTTGTTCTTCTCTAACATTAAAATCAAATCCTAAATATTCTGGACCACCACACCTAATATCAACTGGATCGTTAGGAACACAATCAACACTTATTCTTGAACATTTAATTAAATTGCTATTCATAATATAATTTCTCCTTTAATGTTTTATATTTTATCATAAATTTTAAAATAGTATTAAAAAAATAAATTTATTTACTGATTTAATAATTATCTGTGCTATTCTATTTATAGAGAAGTAGGAGGTATTATGAGAGAAAGGCCTATAACAACGTTATTTATGTTGGAATCCTTAGATGGAAAAATTAGTAGTGGTAATAGCGATAGTCTTGATGTTGATAAAGATTGGTGTGATATTAAAGGAGTAAAAGAAGGACTCCATCAGTATTATGAAATTGAAGCTACTACTGATTTCTATTCGCTTAATACTGGTAGAGTTATGGCGAAAATTGGTGTTAATGAGCGAGATGAATATCATGATAAAGTGGACTGTAGATTTGTTATTATAGATAATAAACCGCATTTAAAGGAGAAGGGGATAGATTATTTATGTCACTGGGTTGATAAGCTTATCCTTGTAACTACTAATAAAAGCCATATTGCTTATTCATTACAAAAAAAGTATGATAATCTTGATATATTATTTTATGATTCTTTAGATTTAAATCTTCTATTATCTGATTTAAAAAGCAAATATGATGTAGAAAGAATTACAATACAATCTGGTGGAACATTAAATGGCAAATTTTTAAGAGAAAACTTGATTGATTATGTAAATATTGTTATAGCTCCTTTGTTGGTAGGTGGTAAAGATACTTCAACTTTAATAGATGGGGAATCTATCGTTTCACCTGAAGACATAAATAAATTGAAGGCACTCGAGCTTATTGAATGTAAACAACTTAAAGACTCATATATTCAATTAAAATACAAAGTAATTGAATAAATATTATTTTTTTTAATGTATTATTTTTACTTCATAATAAAAGACTTTGAGAATTGTACTCGAAGTCTTTATTTTTTATCTATGACGTTTTGGTTGTTCTTCTTCAGTAATTGATGAATCATATAATGTTTTATTTACCTGTTCCAATCTTCCATTGTAGGCAATTGTTTATCATAATCATCTGTTATAGGATTAATTTTAGGAACAAATCCTTTACCATAGTCTGTTTTTATATCTATAGGTCTTTTGTCATTTTGAAAAATTTCATCCTTATGAATATAAATTCCTTTCTTCTGTTATATTATAACATATATATTATTTTATTTTTTTTATTAGTTTTTTTTCTTCGTTATTATTTAACCTAGTGACTTTGTAGCCATTTGTTTCTAAATCTTTTAGATATTCTTCATCATTCATTATTTCATATGGTTTTCTTCCTAATTTTTCTATATAATATTTTGCTTTTTTTATTTCATCTTCTGTTATTTCTTTTCCTTCATGATATACTTTTACATAAACTTCTGCTATAAAGTTTTTAAAATCATTAAGAGCTTCTTTGTCAATTTTAGTATAAAGAAGTTTTTCGTTATCTGTTATACTTACTTTTTTAAGCAATTCTTTATGTTTTTGATAAAAATCTTCAATTAAGGGAAGCATTGTTTGGTATGGAAATTCCATAGAAATGTTATAAGTATGTGCTTCATCGAATATGTATGTACCTTTTTCATGAATAATATTTGTTATTTCTTGTGCCATACGTTCATTTATTAATTCACATAGAGTGTCGTCTGGATTATCTTTTGACTGATTACTTCCAATTATATCCTTTGTGTTAGTAGCGCTAATTCCACTTTTTTCTATTAAATAGTCATCGTCTAAAATAGCAAGTATAGATGATGTTACAACATGGTTCATTTCGTGAATATAGTGATCATCTCTTGTGATAAAAATAGGTAGTGCTATATATGAATCTTCTGGATAAGTAACTGTTGTAGGGTCATCTCCTAAATTATCAAAGTCTTCTGGTATTGATTTTGAATTTGATCCTAATATTCTTTTTAGTATTGAACTCTTATTTCTTTTCTTTTTATAATTATTATACAAAATAGTTGCTGTAATATATTTTTCATCACCATGAGTTCTTTCTTTTAAATCATTCATATATGTTATAACAGATTTAATTCTTTTTAAAATATCTGGAGTTATATTATCTCTATTAAATATTTTTTTTACAATATATTTTTGTTTTTCTTCATCATAAGAAAAAAAATTATATACAATGTTATTATCATAATTATAATTAAATAGATTAGTATCACCAAATATAAATGATAATAGATTATCTATTTTTTCTTTATTTACATTATATACTTCTGATATTTCGCTATCTAATATTTTAACTATACCATTTTTTTCTTCAATTTTACCAATTTCTCCGTTTGTAATTACATCAATTCTTGGAAGGCCTAGAAGATATAAAATCTGGTATGTATTTTGAATAGCTTCTTCAAACATATTTACTCTTAGTGCCTTAGTACATATTATTTGACTAGATTTTGGCATAAATGAAATAGTTTTAACACAACTAATATCTTGTGTAATTTTTTCTTTATATTCTTCTCCATAAAATTTAACAAATGCATCAATTATTGTTTTCCTTTTATCCATTAAATTTTTAAAAAAATTATTGTTATAGTCATTTATATATTTATCATAATCAAACATGTTTTTCTCCTTTTTTCAATCTTAGTTCTTTTCTTTATATTATATAACATTTTTAAGATTTAAAAAATCGATTATTTTTATACTAATTAATGTTCATTGACTAAATAAATATATTAAAATGTGCCTATTTCATTAAATGTTTTTCTAATTTATTTTACAAAATTATTTACTTCTTAAAAAAAAGATCTTTATAAGATCCTTTTATTCAACACTTTTTAATGATTCAATCATATCTATCTTCTTAAGAGCAAAGTGTATTATGATACTTACCAATATACTGAATGAGGTCATTAGTATAGTAGATAATACGTAACTAATTGGTGTTACATTGTGAATAAATTCTACTGCATTCATTTCAATTAAGTCTACTACCAAGAAAGAAACATAAGTTCCTAAGAATAAACCTATTGCAATACCAATAAATGTTATGATAACCATTTCTTTAATTATATAATTATCCACTTCTTTGTGGAAAAATCCTAGTACTTTAAGTGTTGCTATTTCTCTTTTTCTTTCGCTAATATTTATATAAGAAAGATTATATAATACTGCAAAAGATAGAAGTCCTGATAATACAATTAAGATATATACTACATTATTTAATGATGAAAGCATATTATCAGTACTTGTCATTATATTTTCTATTGTGTTAATGCTTAAAACATTTTTATTTAAAAGTAGTTCTTTATTTATGTTATCTTGTTTTTCTTTATCAAGATTTAAGTAAGACATGTTTACTATTAGTGGTTCAAAGTTCTTTTCATATAATTCTTTACTCATATAGATGTAATTTCCTATATAGTTTTCTGCTATTCCACTTATTGTGAATTGATAAATTGTGTTTTTATAATTAAATTCAATTTTATCATTTACATCTAAGTCTAGTATTCTACTTAATTTGTGACTTATTATTACTTTATCTTTTTGTAAAGATAATGATTTGTTTTTATCTTTTAGTTCTATTGTATTTTTTAAATCTTTTTCGTTTGTTGGAACGAATAGATTGATACTTGTATTTTTGTTTGTTACTGTCATTACTTTAGCATCAAGATGACTTTTAATTCCTTCAAGGTTATATAATTTATTTATTTCTTCCTCACTCATATTATTTAAATAAATCATTTCGTCAAAGTGGAATATTTCTTTAAACTGTTTATCTGGTATTGATACGATTGCGTCTTTTATTCCAAATCCTGATACCATTAGAATAGTACATCCAACAATACCTAGTGTAGTCATTATTATTCTTTTTTTGTATCTAAAAATATTTCTTATAGTAATTTTATTGGAAAAATTAATTTTTCTCCAAATGAATGTTTTTTCTAAAAAGAATTTTTTACCATCTTTTGGACTTTTTGGTCTCATAAGACTTGATGGTCCTTCTTTTACTATACTGTTAACTGTTATAACGCTTGTTACTACTATTGCAATTATGGAAATAGTTAGTCCTGAAATTGCTACTAACAAATTGAAATCCATTGTGTATGTAGGAATTTCATATAGAATTTTATAAATGTTAAATACAAAGTATGGTAGGAATGTTACTCCAAATATTATTCCTAAGATACCTCCTATGAATGATGCTAAAATAGAGTAGACAACATATTTTTTTCTTATGTCTTTGTTACTGAATCCTAAGCTTTTTAGTGTTCCTATTTCTCCACGATCTTCAAGAGCCATACGATTCATACACATAATACTCATAAATATTGCAACCATAAAGAAGATAGTAGGGAAGACTATATTTAGATTTTTAATACTCTGTGTAGTATCTAAATATCCTTGATAATTGTTATCATCATTTCTTGTATAAACATACCATGTTGGTTTTTCTATTTCACTTGCTTCTTTTCTTGCATTTGCGATTTCTTTTTCAAACTCTGTTTTATTTTTATAATACTCATTATAGTTATTATTTAATGTTGTTTTGCTATTTTTAATTTGTGTAAGCGCATTATTATATTTTGCAAGATTTGAATTATATAACTTTTCATATTCTAAGTAAGTGTTATAGCCTTTTTCTATTTCTTTTTTGTATTCATTTAATATAGCTAGATTTTTTTCGTAATTTTTTAACTCTTTTTCAATTTTTTTTACTCCAAAGATTAATTTTACTAATTCATTTTCTTTTCCACCAAATATGTTGATAAAAATGAAAATTTTGTCGAAATTTGGAGTAGTATCTGGGATTATATTAACAAGATTGTGAATATTTTTTAGTAAATACTTATTTATCAACAATTCACTGTTGAAAAACTCAACTATTTTGTCGTAATTTGTCGAATTCTTATCAATTAGTTCTATTAGAACTTCTTTTTCTATATTTTTATTTAAATAGTTTTTTAAATCCTCATAGTTATTGTCATATAAAACATCTATAACATTTTCTATATCAGGTTTGTAAATTGATTCATCAATAAAATTTTTTATTTCTTTTTTTGTAAAATCTTGTGAATCAATTATTTTTGTTATATTTAATAAATCGTCATAGGTTAAACCAAATACTTTTAAAGTGTCATTTATTTTTTCTTTTTCATTATCGAGTAATATTTTTCCATTATTTAATAATTCTTCTTTGTTTTTTATGCTTTCTTTATTTTTGTTTAATTCCTCTAATGAATTATCAAGATTTATTTTTGATTCATTTAAAGTTTTACTATTGTTTTTTAAAATGTTTTCATTTTTTTCAATTTCATAATTATAATTATCTAATTTATTCTTAGCATCTTTTAACTTATTTAATCCATCTTTTTCTTGTTTATCTATTTCTTCGTTTGCTTTATCAATTATTTCTTTAATTCTTGCTTCTTCTCTTGATGATTTTATTTCTTCTAGATTATTTTTTACTTCTTTTACTGTCTTATTATAGTTATCATCATCTGTTATATATTTATCTATATTCTTAACTGTTATATATACTTCAGTGTAGTAGTCCATATTAAAAGTTTCACTATTTACATAGGCATAGTAATTAACTTGTCCAGTACCTATGCTTGTTGTACCTCTAGTTCCTGATGGAGTTGATTTTATTATGTATAATGGACTATCTATTACTCCTACAATTTTTAATTTATTAGATGTTAAATCTTTATTTTCTTCAAATGTTATGTAATCTCCAATTGATAATTTCTCATTTTCTATAAGGCCTTTTTCTACAACTACTTCATCTTTATTACTAGGTAATTTTCCTTCTAATACGATTAATTCGTTAACATCTTTTGTACGTTCTAATAATCTAATTGTAGAAGTTTTGTCTTTTATATCAGTCATTATATCTTTATAGTGACTTCCAGTTGCTTTTTTTATGTTACTTAATCCATTTAAATATTCTATATCGCTATTAGTTAGTCCCATTGTAGAAATAACTTTGATATCGTAAAGTTTATATTGATCGTAATAAGTATCAAGGGATGCAAGCATGTTTGTAGATGCATTATTTAGACCTACAAAAACCCCAACTCCTAAAAGACTCATTATTAAAAGAGATGCAAATCTTTTAAAACTTTTTAAAATTTCTCTTTTACTTAGTGTAATAATTCTATCTTTCATATTACCACTCTATCTTATCTACATCAGTTGGATTTTTGTTTATTGTGATTTCTTCAGCTTTTCCATTTTTAAAATTTATTACTTTATCTGCCATTTTACTAATTGCAGAGTTATGAGTAATAATAATTACGGTCATTTTCTTTTCACGACAAGTTTTTTCAAGAAGCTTTAATATTTGTTTTCCTGTGTTGTAATCAAGTGCTCCTGTTGGCTCATCACAAAGTAGAAGTTTTGGGTTTTTAGCTATCGCTCTTGCAATAGCTACTCTTTGTTGTTCTCCTCCTGATAGTTGAGATGGAAAATTATTTATTCTATCAGTAAGTCCAACACTTTCAAGAGTTTCTTTTGGATCAAGGTGGTCTTTACAAAGTTGTACTGAAAGTTCTACGTTTTCAAGTGCAGTTAAGTTTTGAATTAAATTATAAAATTGAAATACAAATCCGATATCATTTCTACGATATAAAATTAGTTCTTTTTCACTATATGACTCGATATGCTTGTTATTAACTATTATTTCTCCACTAGAAGCCTTATCCATTCCACCTAGTAAGTTAAGTGCAGTAGTTTTTCCCGCTCCTGATGGACCTAGAATTACTACTAGTTCTCCTTCGTTTATTTTAAAAGAAGCATTATCAAGTGCTTTTATTTTGATTTCACCCATATCGTAGATTTTGTTTACTTTTTTGAATTCTATGTAAGACATATAACCATCACCCCTCTGTGATTTGTTATTGTACCATACAATATTTAAAATTGAAACCAAATTCGTCAAAATATGCTATAATTTTTATGGGAAGCGTAAGAAAAATGAGAAAATATTTTAATAGCCTTGATATATTAAGAATAATAGCATGTTTAGCAGTTTTGCTTTATCATACGGGATTACTTTGTGGTGGGTATCTTGCTGTATGTTCTTTTTTTGTTCTTAGTGGTTATTTGTCTTCATATAGTGCTTTTAAAAAAGAGAAATTTTCTTTTGTTAAATACTATTTAGATAGATTAAAAAAAATATATATACCACTTGTTATAGTTGTTTTAGTATCTTTACTTGTTGTATCTTTTATAAAAGACTTTAACTTCTTAAATTTAAAACCTGAAACATCATCAGTACTTTTTGGTTACAATAATTATTGGCAATTAAGTGCTAATCTTGATTATTTTGCAAGACATATAGCATCGCCATTTATGCATTTATGGTATATAAGTATATTACTTCAGTACGAACTTGTATTTCCTTTTATATTTGTTTTTCTTAGGAAAATTGGGGATAAATTTCATAAGATAATCCCTATTATAGTATTATCCATTTCATCAGTATTGTTAACGTTATATTTTTCTTTTTCAGTGTACAATAATAACATAATGGTTACATATTATGATTCTTTTGTTAGATTATTTTCTTATGTTTATGGTATTTTATTTGCCTTTTTACAGCATTATTATGGTAGTTTAGTTTTTAAGTTCTTGAAAAGTAAAAAAAGAAAATTTGCTGTTTTATCATTTTATTTTTTAATATTAATTCTTTTGTTTATTGCTTCAAAAGCTGATAGTAAGCCACTATATTTTTGTATTTCAATGATACTTTCTTCTTTAATTACTATAAGAATAATAGATTATGCTACTATTAGTGGTTCTAAAAAGCAAAGTAAGATTTTAAGTTTTTTATCATCTTTAACTTATAACATTTATTTATGGCAATATCTAATTATATTTGTTTTAGGATATATTAACCTTAATGAATCTATAAAAGTATGTATTTTAATAGGTAGTTTGTTCTTGTTATCATATTTTCTTTCTTTTGCACTAAATAAACATAAGAAAGTTTATTCAATTGTTTTTCAATTCTTTTTATTAACTATTTTCTTGTCTAGTAGTAGTTTTGGTGGGTATATTTTTGTTACTAGTAAAGATCATACAAAAGAGATGAAAAGATTAGAGGAAGAATTATCTAGAAATGAAGAACTTATTAAGAAGAAACAGGAAGAGTATAATACTAAACTTCAAAATGAGAATAGTTCTTGGGAAGAAACTGTAAAAAAACTTGAGGAAGATGAAAACGCTTTAAAGGGAATGGTTTCCAATTTACCAGTTTTAGGTATTGGTGACTCTGTTATGTTAGGTGCTATTCCTAGTTTATATGAGACTTTTCCAAATGGGTATTTTGATGCTGCTAAAAATAGAACTACATGGGAAGCTAATAAACTTTTACTTTCAGCAAAGAATAATAATAGATTAGGAGAAATAATTATTTTTGGATTTGGTGCTAATGGAGATTGCCCTTATTCATGTAAAGTAGAAGCTTTTAAAACAGTAGGAAATAGACAAGTATTTTGGATAAACGCTAGTAACGATAAAGAAGTTCATGTAAATAAAAATATTGAAGATTTTGCTAAGCAGTACAAAAATGTTCATATAATTGATTGGGAAAATATTTCCAAAGGACATAAAGAGTATTTTGTATCTGATGGAATTCACTTAACATATCTTGGAAGAGTTGCTTACTCAAAAGCTATTTATGACGCAATATATAATTATTATTTAGGTTTATATCAAAAAGAAAAAGAAGAAATAATAAATAATCATAATGAAGAATTAAATAAAAAAATAAGTGTATATGGAAACGATACAGTTCTAAATTTATCTCAATACATAACATTAGATAATATTAAATATAGTGTTGATAATTATAATTACTCATTACTTAAATCTAAAATAGAATTAGATATATCTAGTAACACTCTTAATCACAATGTTATATTTGTTTTTGATAGTAGAATTAATATCACTAATAAGGAGTTTCAACAAATTATTAATTTATTACAGGATAAGAAGGTTTATATTGTAATGTTATCTAAGGATTCTTTAGATGTTAAAAGTTTTAAGGATGTTACTGTAATTGATTTTTATAATGATATTAAAAATAATGAAAGTTATTTAATGCCTGATAAAATACATCTTACAGATTTAGGTAATATTAAATTAAGTGAAAAAATAAATAGTTTATTTAAATAAATATAGTTGTCTTATTTTGTAAACTAAGTAAATAACTTATTTCAATGTAATGCAAATAAAGGGGTGTTGAGGTAAAATATAATTGGAGGACTATATGAATAATGAAATGTATGAAATCGTAAAAAACAGAAAAGGTTTTATTGCTGCACTTGATCAAAGTGGTGGTAGTAGTGGTAAAACTCTTGCTCTTTATGGCATTAATGAAGATCAATATAATAGTGAGGAAGAAATGTTTGATTTAATCCATAAAATGAGACAAAGAGTCTTTACAAGTAAGGTGTTCACAAATGAACATATTTTAGGAGCTATTTTATTTGAAAAGACAATGATGTCTAAGGTTGGTGATAGATATACAGCTGATTATTTGTGGGATGAAAAAAGAATTGTATCTTTTTTGAAAGTTGATAAAGGATTAAGAGAAGAAAACAATGGCGTTAAACTAATGAAAGATATACCACTTCTTCAAGAAACTTTAAAAGAAGCTTTAGATAAACATATCTTTGGTACTAAAATGAGATCAGTTATCTATGAAGCTAATAGAGAAGGTATAAAAGAAGTTGTTGATCAACAATTTGAATTTGCTAAGATAATTTGTGATAATCACTTAGTGCCTATTATCGAGCCAGAAGTAGATATTCATTCTAAAGATAAAAAGTTGTGTGAAGAAATACTTAAAGAAGAAATAATTAAACATTTAGATAATTGGGATAGCAATGATAAAATTATGTTTAAGTTTACAATTCCAACAATGGCTAATCATTATTTGGATTTATATAAATATGGTTGTGTAGTTAGAATAGTTGCTTTATCAGGTGGATATCCTAATGTTGAAGCGTGTGCTTTACTTCTTTTAAATAATAGAATGATAGCAAGTTTTTCAAGAGCATTACTTGAAGGATTAAGTGCTAATCAAACACAAGAAGAATTTGATGAAAAATTAAAAGATTCAATTGATAAAATATATGAGGCTTCTTCTACGTAATATTGATAATTTTTTTACACAGAGTATTAATATTTATAAAGTGTATGAAAATATAAGTGTATATTTTCAGCACTTTTTTGAACTTATGGAGGGTATATGCAAAAAGTTAAATATGGTGATTCATATATAATAATAGATGATAGTGAAGTTGATGAAAAAGAAACAGGCGTTGTAATAAAAGAAAGTAATGATTTAGAAAAAACACAGGAAATAAATTTAGATTTGAAGAAATCTTCTTTAGATGACACTATAACGGATTTATGGGGTAATCAAGATGAGCAATAATTTAGTTTATGATACTCCAAGACTAGATGATATTACTAAATTTTTACAACGTATTTATAGGATAAGAATCGATAATCCAACGTTATGTTTAGATAAGAATATTATTTATCATGAATTGTGTAGGGCTGGTATAAAAAAGTCTGAAGTTTCAGATAATGGCGAATTAAAATCAAACGAAGAAATGTTTGAAAAGTGGGATAAAAGATTTGAATATAATCCTAACGTTTTTGCATTTAATGATCCAGGATGGCCATATTTTTTTCAGTTTGTACATGGAAATATGCATAATTCTAATGAATATGTCAAATTGTATATACCTCTTGATTCAAAACACTTATATGAAGGAGCTAATATTCTTTTTGATTATATAGCATCTTTAAATATTGATCACTGTTCAAAGATATCTAAGAATGTAAGAAGTGATAATGTTATAGTAAGACTTAGAAAAGGTGATTACTATAATGCTATGAAAATAATAAACTTTGTTAAATCAAACAAGTATTTAAATGAAGGACTTAATAAAACTAATCCTTTTGTTCCAACAATTTGTGGTATTGGTATTATGGATGAAAGTGGAATATCTTATAATTCTGAAATAGCAATGCGTATAAGAGATTATATAAATTTTTGTGTTAATCGTAATGTTACAAATGTTGATGCAAAATCATTTACAAATTGGATGAAAGAAAATGGATTCAATAAGGAAGTTCAATCAATTTATATGGATGCTGTTGAAGAAAAAAAGGAAGTATCTTACTCTACAAGTGATAAGGTTCAGTTAGTTATTAGTTCACTTAAAGCAACATTTAATAAATATGGTTATTATCAAGTATATGGTGCATTATGTAATGCATTAAAAGATGGAGATTTCGAAAGTTTTACTAATGGTAATTCAAATGAGCCTAATTATAGAGATCTTATGAAGCAAAGCTTAGATAGTAATACTTTAAAAACAATTGTGTATAGTATGCTTGAAAAAATATGCAATAAAAATGTCGATGATTTAGATATTCAAAATGCTGTGAGAAGATTTTGTGATTATTTATTTAGAAATTCGATGGTTAAAGATTTGGAAGAAGCTTGTAAGGTAACTATTAGCAAAATAAGTGAAAAACAGTGTGTTGATGCTCTTCACAATTATTACTATCAAAATATTCCAACTTATTTTTCTAGATATAAACCAAATGATCCAAGTCAAAAGAATTATAGAAATGTAGTAATTTCTTACGATAAGACTTCATTATTACAATCTGTTAAGGTTTCTTTATTACTTAGAGATATAAATATAGAAGGATTAAGTCCAGATGATATGTTTAGACTATATTCTATGGAACTTGCTAAATCTAAGGATTTTGAAGAAACAAAAGTTGCTAAAGTATAAAAGACTTATTTTATAAAGTATTCTTGTAAAATCTTTAGCAAAATGGTATTATAAATATGATAGAGGTGGCTAGGATGGAAATATTATTAGTGTTTTTTAGAGATGTTTTAAGTGGTTGGGTTTATTGGCTTTATTTGGCTTTTTGTATTTTCTTGATTTTCTTTATTTTAGGTTTTGTTGCAGATGGAAAAAGAATGAGAATTAACAACAAATTAAAAGAAAAGAAAAAGTACGATATTGAATCAGGAAGAGAAGCAGCTATTGCTGCTATGGAATCAAAACAAGTTTTGGATGTTGATTCAGATGAAGACCCTTTAGCTAATCAAAATCCTAATGCCACACTTAATGCGGCAATTAATTCTGCAGCACAAAACAACAATTCAGATATTGCCTCACTTTCTAAACCTAATGAAGAGGTTCCAAGTGTTATGGTATTAAATTCTGATCCTGTTGCAAATACTCAGCAAACAAATACATCAGGAGCACAAGTTCAAGAAAAGGTTGTGATTGACTCTAGTTCATTACAACGATAATTAATGCATGGGAGGATTTATGATTACAGTTGATTCGGTTTTTTCTATACTAAATAAAATCACTGATATTTTATTAGTATGGTTAATGTTTTATTACATTCTAAAGAATATAAAAAATAATGTTAAACTTACACTTTTATTTAAAGGTTTATTAATAATGATAATCCTTAAAGTAGTAAGTGACATATTTAATTTAGTTACTATTGGATGGTTACTTGAATATATAATTATGTGGGGACCTCTTGCAATAATTATTATATTTCAACCTGAAATTAGATCGGTTTTGGAACAGCTTGGAAGAAGTCAGTTGTTAGGTAGACACAAAGTATTAACAGTTAATGAAAGAGAAAATTTAATTTATGAAATTGTTCAAGCAATGGATTATTTAAAGAAAGCTAAAATTGGAGCGTTAATAGTTATCGAAAGAGATGTTAGTTTAAGTGATTATATTGCTAAAGCTAAGAAGATTTATGGTGATTTGACTAGTGACTTATTAATTGCTCTGTTTTTCCCAAATAACCCTATGCATGATGGTGGAGTTATAATTCAAGGAAATAGAATAAGTTGCGGTGGTGCAGTATTCCCAACAAGTGGTAGTGATAAGATTAATAAAAGATTAGGTACAAGGCATAGAGCAGCATTAGGAATAAGTGAAGAAACAGATTGTATTGCTTTAATTGTTTCAGAAGAAACAGGAAGACTTTCTGTTGCTATAAAGGGAGAATTATTCTATAATTTATCACTTGATGATGTTCGTATGATGCTTGTTGACGAATTACGACCTAAGAGAGAATCTGAAATAGGCGACGAGATTGATGAGGAAGAGATATATGAAGAAAATAAGTAAAGCAGTAGGAAGATTTTTTAAATCAATTGCAAGGTTCTTTGATAAGTGGTTGATTACACCTTTGACTAAATTCTTTGTTAGTTTTATTGATTTCTTTAATAATAAAGGTAGTAAATTTGAAAAGTTTTTAGTTAATAGACAAGCATTAGTAGTAATTTCACTTTTATTTGCATTAATTACATTTTATATGATAGATGAAAAACATGTTACGTTAATAGATAAGTCTGCTGAAGTGTTATATAATCAAAAAGTAAATGTTAAAACGAATGAAGCTTTATATGTTGTAGAAGGAGTTCCAGAAGAAGTAGATGTTACTTTAGTTGGAAGAAAGATGGATGTATATCTTGCTAAACAATATCCTTTAAATGGTGTAACACTTGACTTAACTGGATATACTCCAGGAAGTTATTCGGTTGGATTTAAGTATGAACAAGCAGTATCATCTGTAGAATACAAAGTAGATCCATCATCAGTAAATATTAGAATTTATGATAAGATTTCAGTTACAAAAGAAGTTTCTAAAGATATTATTCATAAAGATCATTTGGATTCTAAATTGTATATTGATGAAGGAGAAATCACTTTTGGTAAAAATGAAGATAATGTTATAGTTAAAGGTGCTTCTCATAGACTTGATGAGGTTGCATCTGTAAAAGCTATAATCGATATTGATAAAATAAGTAATATTAAAGTTGGTACTACTACATTATCTGATGTTCCTTTAATCGCATATGATAGTGAAGGAAATAAAATGGATGTAGAAATTGTACCAGCAACTGTAAATGCAACAATAAAAATTACTTCTCCTAGTAAAGAAGTGCCAATTAAATTAATGGTTGAAGGAAAACTTGATGATGTTGCTATTAAATCTTTAACACCATCAATTAAGAAAGTAACAGTATATGGTAGTGAAGAAGCAATTAGTAAAATTGATAGTTTACCAGTTAAAGTAGATGTTACTGGAGTTAAAGAAGACAAAACTTATAGTATTAACCTTTCTAAACCAAATGGAATAAGAGAGATAAGCGAAAAAACAATAACAATTGACTTGAAAGTAGGAAGTGTTGTATCACGTGATATTCCTGGAATTCCAATTGATGCACGAAATCTAGATAGTGGATATTCTGTACAGGTAATTGGTGAAAAGAATGTAACTGCAACTGTAATTGTTAATGGAGTAAAAGAAATAGTAGAATCTATTGAACCAACTTCAATAAGAGCTTATGTTGATCTTAAAGGAAAGACAGCAGGAGAGTATACTGTTCCTGTTTATGTAGAAGGAGACAATACTATGGTATCTTATTCTTCTAGAGTAAAAGAAATAACAGTAAAAATAAGCAAATAAAAATGCACTTAGTGCATTTTTTGTTTGTCTTTGTCTATGGGTTCCAGTAAAAGGCCAATATTAATAAGTCCAGCAAGACCTATTATTGAATAAATAATTCTAGATATTATAGAATCACTTCCATTGAATAACATTGCTACTAGATCCATTTCAAATAATCCTACTAATCCCCAATTTATTGCTCCAATTATTGTTAGAGTAAGGGCTATTTTTTGAAGTATTTGCATATTACCTCCTTTTAATATTATGTTATCCACAAATTTATAAATTATTCGTAATAATAAATTATTAGATAAATATAATTAATTGAGAAAAGGAGTTAAAAATGAAAAAGATATTTATAGTATTATTTATTTCTTGCTTAGCTTTTGTGGGATGCTCTAATAAAAATGAAGACATTATAGAAGATCTTGTAGATAAGCTATCTAATATGGATAATTATTCTTTAAATGGAGTATTATCAATTAGTAATAATGAAGAAACTTATAATTATGATGTTACTGTTGGATATAAAGAAAAAGATAATTATCGAGTTAGTATTATTAATAAATCAAATAATCATGAACAGATTATCTTAAAAAGTAATGATGAAGTATACGTGATAACACCTGCTTTAAATAAGAGCTTTAAATTCCAAAGTGACTGGCCTCTTAATAATTCACAAATATACATATTTGCTTCTATTTTAAATGATATAAATATTGATCAAGAGAAAGAATCAACTAAAACAGATGATGGCTATGTAATAACTACTAAAGTTAATTATCCTAATAATATAGGATTAGTAAGTCAGAAAATATATGTAGATAATGATGCTAATATAAAGAAAATAGAAGTTATCAATGATTCTAATATTGTTGAAATGGTAATGACTTTCAATGATTTAGATGAAAAAGCAAAATTTCCTGATAATTATTTTGATTTAAATAGTATAGTATCAGATATTGAAGTAAAAGATAATGTAGAAACTGGATCAATTGATAATACACTATATCCTTTATATATACCTGATGGAACAGTATTAAGTAATGAAGAGAAAATTACTAAAGAAAATGGAGAAAGGGTAATACTAACCTTTGATGGAGAAAAACCATTCTTATTAGTTGAAGAAACAACTGACATTGAAAAGGATTTTTCGATAGTACCTATTTTTGGTGAACCATCATTTTTAAATGATACAGTTGGTGCAATTACAGAAAATTCACTTAGCTGGACTAGTGGAGGAATAGATTATTATTTAGTATCTGATGCGATGGAAAAGAATGAATTAATTGAAATTGCTAATTCTATAAGTGTAGTTCCTATAATGAAATAGAGAAAATTCTCTATTTTTTTAGTGTTAAAAGCTTTCTTTTTTTACATAGTATCGTTGTGATGAAATATTTACTAGTGTTATTTTTAACAAATTTTTAACATGTTATGTCTTTTTAGTTATTTGTATTTATTTTTTTGGTAAAATCGAAACATAAGGAGTGTGTGAAGATAATTATGAAAAAAAATAAGTATTTAGGGGGTGCTCTACTTTTATGTTCTTTGCTATTAACTGGATGTGGTAGTGAAAGTAGTAAAAATGCTGATATTAATTGTACTAAGAAAGGTGAAGATGGAAGGGCAAATATCTATGCTTATCTTACAAATAGTAAAGTAAGTAGTACAGATATTGAGTATTCTTATGATTCTTTAGAAGAAGCAGAAAATGATTGTTCAAGTTATAAGAAAAATTATGATGGTGAAGCCGATGTTGTCTGTGATGGAAAATCAATCTATGTTAACAATTATAAAGCTAAAGATGTTGTAGGATTAAGTAAAGAAGAATTTGAAAACTAACTTTTCTTAAATCATTATCGCTTTTTGTAGGGCGTTAATGAATTCCTCTAAAAGCCTTGAAAATAAAGGGTTTTTCGCAATCTGCTCACCTTATCCCTTTATACGATTTCACACGACTTTACCCTTGCTCCGAGCAATTATAAGGGCAAAAGCAAGGGCAAGAAAAACTGGTAACACGATATAACAAAGTGTGGTAATCGGGGAACTGTGATGTATGTGCGAATATATTATTTTGGAGGATTACATAATGGAAAAGTACATTTATAACGAGCAAAACGGTCTTTGGTATGAGTTGCAGGGCGATTATTACATTCCTTGTTTGGAATTACCCGCCGAAAAAGAAGAAAGACATATCGGAGTATGGGGACAGCGACATTTGAGATATATCCGTGAGTATAAAAAGGTGTTTTACACCGATCTGCTGACAAACTGCAAATTGCAAACCTACCTTGCCGATATTGAAGAACAGGCACAGACATTGTTTGACCGACTTATGAAGCAATATGCAGAGTGTGAGGAAATTTCTGAAAAATTGAAAGCCGACAATCAAATGGAATGGGTTGCTCGGATGAATAACCTCCGCAGCAGAGTTATAGAAATCGTAAACCACGATATAATTTATAGCTAACCGAAGCATGACGGCAGGGGACAATTCTTGCCGTCATTTTATGTCAGAAAAAAATACAAACAGCCGCTTGCATTGTTCGTGGAAACGCAATATAATATAAGCGATAATTACGAGACCTTGTTTAAGGTTTCAATACAAAAAAACGATACAAACGAGGTGATAGAGATGAATATGATTACCGTACAACAGGTAGCTGAAAAATGGGGCGTATCGGTTCGATACGTTCAGGTGCTATGCAAAAAAGGTAAACTGCCCGGTGCTTTGAAATTCGGTTTGAATTGGATGATTCCCGCAGATGCCGAGAGACCGAAGGATGGCAGGTATAAGGAAAACAAAACAGATTCAGACTCCACATCCAAAATCGTTATGCCCGTGCGGTCTCCACTTATGACTTTTTCTTCATTTTACAACAAACCGGGTGACACGGATAAGTGCATCGAATCGCTGGCTACCACTCCCGAAACCCAAAAATTGTTTGCCGGTGAAATTGCTTTTCTTCAAGGAGATATACCTAAAGCGCTTGAAATTGTCCTTCCCCTTTTGGAAGTAGATGCTGATTTTTACGGTGCCTTAAATGTGGGTATGTTTCTCTCGGCACTTGGCGTTTGGGGAAACGACAATATCCTTTGGAAGAAAGGACGGGATCGGATGTTCTCTGCTCCTTGTATCGATGATACAGAACGGAAGATAAGAGATCTGTGGCTTGAAATCACCGATGTCACAATTTCAGAAACAAGGCAGAATCCTGCTCCTTCTTCGTGGAATGAGTTTAACATACTGCCAGAGGATTCCATCCCGGCTTATCTGTTTTATTACGCCAAGCATATGCACAAGCTCGGTGTTGCGGTAGCTCGTGAGGAAGCAGAACTTCCCGATATTCAAAGTATGGGTGTGCTTCGGATGTTCCCATATTTGGCAGAACCGTTGATTGCACAGGTACACAACAGCGGTGCCATACTGTCTGAGATATATCTACACTTTCTTTGTGCCGATGCGTACAACAAGATCGGCGCAAAAGAAAAGTCTGAGTTGCATTTGGAGATCGCTGTTTCACTGTGTCTGCCCGATAAGCTCTACGGTGTTTTAGCTGAATGCAGAGGCTTCATGGGTACCGCTTTGGATGAGTGCCTTGAAAGAAATGACAGCGAAGCAGCCAAGAGAGTTAAGAGGCTGGAAAAGCAGATGTACGCAAACTGGATGGAGATGGTCAAGCAAACTGCAGATCTGGAACTTTCAGACCGTCAAAAGGAGATCGCAAGACTTGCCTCTATCGGTCTTACCAATGAAGAAATTGCTGTCCGTCTGCAGATATCTTCTAACACGGTCAAATCAACCATCACAATGATCATGAATAAAACAGGTACTTCTAAACGTTCGGATTTTGCTCCCTATATCTTTTGAAACATCACCCGTTTTTTGATGAAAACGGGTGATGTTTTTTTGACAGAATCTCTTTATACTATTATCGTGAAAGAATATTATGAGGAGGGACGGAATGAACAAAGCAAAACTGCCGATCCGGGAAGGCGATATTTATGAAGTGTTGTCTGTTGACGGCGGAACCTTTGAGATCCGCTACGGATATTACGAGGACTTTGAACGAGACGGCTCTGAACCCATTCCGATCTATCCCGATTTGGAAAAATCGCCCGTTTACGGTGTAAGCAGTAAGCTCATCGTGACCTTTATGCAGAACCCCTGCGTACATTATGAGCCACGGGTGGAGGATGCAGAAGCTTACTGCGGCTGTTGCAAATACTATCCGAACAACAAGCAAATGATAAACGCTTGTGAGTGCAGGCACAATACCATAAGAACAATACTGGAAAGGAGCAAGGTGCTATGAAAAATAAATTTATGAAACAATTTGTTGCATTGGCATTATCGTTAATAATGCTAATCGGCATTATGCCTATGCCGGCTTTTGCCGTCGCCTATAATACATACGATGTTTCCGGTCGCACACAGTCCGGCAACAATACCGCTTTTATTCGTTACGGTCTTACAGATGATGCTGCCGGAAGCTTCTCTGTTGTCGATAATGGAACAAGCGTACAATTAAATCTTACCTTGAATGACGGTTGGTATCTGGAAAAGTGGGACACCTGGTTTAACGGTGGATATGATAAGGCGTGGGATTCCGATCCATCCTATGACGAGAGCAATCCATTTATCGATGGGAGCTACACCTTTTCGAATATAAGCCAGCGCGAACTGCCTGTAAATTACAATGATTACATTCGTGTCGATAAGTTAGTTGTCTTATATGGAGATTTCAGAGTAAATGCCGTTGTCAGACCGATTCTTACTGTAAATGCAGGCAACGGTGTCAGCTATCAGGTGACGGCAAATAACGCCATTTCCGTTGAACAGAGAGTTGCGGTCGAATACGGTAAAAACGCAAGCGTTACATATTCCGTGGATGATAAACACGTGATAACTAATATCAGCGCCAACTACGGCACACAGTATGCAGATAACGGTTCGGTCGTTACCGTATCGTCTATCGTAAGACCTGCAACCGTCAATATCAGCACTCGCTTAAAGCGGCAGACGGTAAACTTCAATGCCAACGGCGGCAATGGTACGATGGCAGCACAGACCTTTGAACACAGTGTTGCACAAGGGTTGACAGCAAATGCCTTTACGAAAAACGGATATACCTTTGCAGGCTGGAACACCAAAGCTGACAATTCCGGAACAAGCTATGCAAATATGGCATCCATATCTTTTACACCGGCAAACGACGGTGATAGTATCACGCTGTATGCCCAGTGGACACAGTGTACCGACCATAACTGGGAGGACGGCAAGTGTACCAAGTGCGGTGCGTTGTGCGCTCACGTCGGCGGAAATGCCACCTGTACCCAGCAGGCAACCTGTGATATCTGCGGTGAAAAGTACGGCGATTTGGCAAAGCACAACGTGGTATATAATGCTTCCCAAAATCGAATCGTTGAGACCTGCACCGCAGACTGCGGACATATCGCAACTGCCGACATCGTGCGTGATGAGAATGTAAGCACTGTTTATAGCGGCTCTGCCATCGAAGCATTGAAGGTGGTTTATTCCGATAACTGGCAGAGCGGCAATTTGGATATTCAATATGTTGAAAATGTTGATGTAGGAACGGCAAGCGGTACGATCTCTATCGGCGGCGTGACCGCAAAGGAGACCTTCGAGATCACAGCGGCGACTATGACAAACGTATCCGCACAAGGATACAGCGGTGTCTATGACGGTCAGGCACACGGCATCACCGTGAATGCACCCGCAGGCGCAAGCGTTTCCTATAAAGTGGGCGACGGTAATTACAGCACCGAGAATCCTGTCTTTAAGGATGCAGGCACATACACGGTAGCCTATAAGGTATCTATGGCAAATCATACCGATGTGGAAGGCACGGCAGAGGTAAAGATCGACAAAGCACCCCTTACCGTTACTGCCGATGCAAAGAGCAAGGCTTACGGCGAAGGCGATCCTGCCCTTACTTGGAGTATCACAGGCGGTACTTTGGTAAATGGCGAACAGCTTACGGGTATCACCATATCTCGTGTAAGCGGTGAAAATGCCAATACCTATGCGATTACCATAAGTCAGGCAGATGGTGCAAACAAGAATTACGATATTACCTTTGTTGATGGAACCTTTACTATTAACGCAAAAACACTTGATGCAACGGTTGTTGTGAATGGCGCTCCGTTCACCTATAACGGAAGCAAGCATGAGCCGGAGATCGTTGTGAAGGATGGCGATACCGTCATTCCTGCAAACGAATATGAAGTCGGCTACGCAAACAATATCAATGCCGGTACGGCAACTGTGACCATAACCGATAAGGATGGCGGAAACTATGTGGTAAACGGTACGGCAACCTTTATCATCAACAAGGTTGATCCTGTTATCGGAATAGTAGGTGTGGACGGAGTTGTGAATGACGGTACAAAACCTTCCGATGTTGTGCTGACTCGCACCAATGCTACCGTTGACGGCGTGTTGACGTTGGCAGATAATGCAATGCTCGCCAACAAATCAACCTACAGATGGGTATTTACACCGACAGATACGGATAACTACAATGTTATCAATGGTGATGTGCAGATCGATGTGCTTGATACCGTACTGCCTACCGCTGTAATCAAGGTGGATACAAATGAATGGAAACAGTTTATCAACAATATTACCTTCGGCTTGTTCTTTAAGGAAACGCAGGAAGTGACCATTATTGCAGCCGATAACGAAAATGGAAGCGGAATCAAGGATGTTGTCTACTTTGTTTCCAACCGTGAATACGAAGCAGATGAACTACGATATGTGGAATGGAAGTCTTATACCGAAGCCTTTGATATTGAGCCGGACGGCAAGTATGTCATCTACGCAAAGGTTACTGATAACGACGGCAACACGATTGTTATCAATTCGGACGGTGTAGTAGTAGACGAAACCGCAGCGGTAGTCAGCGGTATTACCGATGGCGAAACCTACTACGGACAGATTGTGTTTACTGTTACAGATGAGCTTGCGGGAGTGAAATCCGTTGTCATTGACGGTTCTGACGAAACCCATTTTGAAGGTCAGTATGTAATCAATGGTGACAATGCCGAGCATAAGGTTGTTGTTACTGACAACGCCGGAAACGTGACCGAATACAAGGTGACGGTATACAAGAACCACACCGTAACCTACACGGCTGACGGTGAGCCGATCTCTACCGAAACCGTTGGACACGGCAAGGATGCTACTCCGCCTGCTGTTCCTGCCAAGAATGGTTATACCGGCAAATGGGATCACGATGGTAAAAACATAACTTCCGATATAATTATCAATGCTGTCTATACAGAAAACTCCGCACCTGTGCCGAGCGATCCTCAGTCTCCGCAAACCGGCGATAACAGCAATATGGCGTTGTGGATTGCCTTGCTTTTAATCAGCGGCGGTGCATTGATTGCTCTCACTGTTGTTGAGAGAAAGAAACGAACAGTTAACCGTTGAATAATCTTATAGCGAATGAAACACCCTGCAAGACTGATATGAACCCCGTTTCTTGGACAAAAGGAAACGAGGTTTTTATATGAGCAAATTAAGCTATGAAGAAAAAATGAATTTGTACAATGATAAAAAGAAAGGTACACCTCTAAGTCAACTTATAATAA
>OJLA01000740.1_pt1 | contig 24989 bp, 24 predicted proteins | sample 1596611 | NCBI WGS metagenome assembly OJLA01 (sample SAMEA4350168, study PRJEB24818) | metagenome | biome: human; feature: gut; material: faeces | place: Denmark | collected 2013-09
ACACCATATTGTCGCTTGACGAGGTATCGGTTACGGCCATAAAGCAGTCGGCCGATATGCGTCGTCTGCCCGTGGCCTCGACTGTCGTGGGCGCCTCAGAGGTCGAGCGGCTAAATATTGTGACGATGAAGGATGTGAGCGAGGTAGCGCCGAATTTCTATATTCCCGACTACGGCTCGCGCATGACATCGTCGATATATGTGCGTGGCATAGGTGCGCGCATCGATCAGCCCGTGGTGGGATTGAATGTCGATAATGTGCCGTTCATGAACAAGGACAACTATGACTTCGACCTTGTCGATATAGAGCGCATCGAAATTCTGAGAGGACCCCAGAGTACGCTTTACGGACGAAATACCATGGGCGGACTCATTAATATATATACATTGTCGCCGATGCGATATCAGGGATTGCGTGTGATGGGTGAATACGGATCCTACAACAGCGTGAAGGCTGCGGTGTCATATTATACAAAGTTAAACTCCCGCCTCGGAATGTCATGGGCCGGATACTTCACTCACACCGACGGGCATTTCACCAACATGAACAATGGCAAAAAGTGTGACCACGAAAATCAGGGCAGTCTGCGATGGAAAACAGTGTGGAACCCGATGGCCAACCTGAGCGTGGAGAACACTCTCGGAGTACAGATTTCGCGACAGGGAGGATACCCCTACGAGTTTGTCGAAACCGGCGAGATAAACTATAACGACACCTGCTTCTACAAGCGCACGGGAATAACCGACGGACTCACTGCGCGTTGGACGCTTGACAACGTGGTGCTGTCGAGCATCACCAGTTTCCAGTATATCGACGACAACATGACCCTTGACCAGGATTTTCTGCCGGAGTCATATTTCACTCTCACCCAGGCGCGTCATGAATGGGCGCTGACCCAAGATTTCGTAGGGAAAGGGAATATAGGCTCATATAGCTGGCTTGGCGGACTTTTCGGATTTTACAAGCATACCGACATGAACGCGCCGGTGACATTCAAGTCCACCGGAATAGAAGAGCTGATACTCAAGCATGTCAATCAACACAGCTCCCATCCGACAGTGTGGGATGAGGACAGTTTTGTGCTGCAGAGCCGGTTTGCCAACAGTGTGTGGGGCTTAGCCCTGTATCATCAGAGCAGCTATAGCGCCGGTGCCTGGGATTTCGCTCTGGTACTTCGCCTTGATATCGAGCATAACTCGTTGAGATACAACAGCCGTTGCAATACCTCGTTTACCATACAGGGTATAGATGACGGGCAGACTCCCGTAAGGATAAATGACGGCGGAAAGCTCCATAAGACCTTTGTGGAACTATTGCCGAAACTTACCGTCACATATAATATAGAATCGCTGCCGGGTTCAAACGCGTATCTGTCGATAGCGCGCGGATATAAGGCAGGTGGCTTCAATACCCAGATGTTCAGCGATGTGCTTCAGCAACGGCTGATGAGGATAATGGGTATTGCCCAGAGCTACGACATAGATAAGATTATCTCGTATAAACCGGAGTCGAGCTGGAATTACGAGATAGGCGCACATCTAAATGATTTGTGGGGAAAAGTGTCGGCACAGGCGGCACTGTTTTACATTGACTGCCGCGACCAGCAGCTTACGATGTTTCCCGACGGCAACACGACGGGGCGCATCATGACCAACGCGGGCAAGACCCGCAGCTACGGTGCGGAACTGACCCTCCGCTACCATCCTGTCAGGCATCTTGACCTAACGGCATCATACGGTTATACCAATGCGCGTTTCCGCGAATTTCACAACGGTATCAATGATTACGCGGGCAAATACATTCCGTATGCGCCGCATAACACAATGTATGTCGGCGCGACCTATACGCAGGGGGTCGGCAAGCCGTGGCTCGAAGCAGTGACTGTCGATGTCAACTGCCGTGGGGTAGGGGAAATCATGTGGGATGAGGCAAATAGTGTTAGGCAGCCGTTCTATGTGCTTCCCGGAGCTTCGGTGAAATTAGATTTTAATGAATTTTCACTTACTTTATGGGGCGAGAACCTTTCTGACACAAAATATAATACATTTTACTTCGTTAGTATAGGAAATGCATTTTTACAGAGAGGTAAACCGCTAAGGATAGGTGCAACTTTCAGAATACAAATTTAAGTTTACAATATTTAAGAATAAGATTAGATGAAGATTAACAAGACATTTTTCGCGGCAGCCCTTGTAGCTGTAGCGTTTACATCATGTGAGACAAAAGAAAATTCCCATCGTGAGACCCAGCCTTTCTCCATGCTCAATTACGTGACCAACGGTACTGAACAAGCTTATTCGCTTGGCACTTCAGCCATCTCGATAGAGTATATAGGTACATCGGCATCGAGCCTTAGCGTGCGCAACGTGGTGATGACCAGCGGGACGGCAAGCAGTTTCGAGGTGACCGGTCTTAACAACAAGAATGTGACCAACGGTATGGGCTTCGACCTGTCGTCAACTTCCTCGGCTACCGGTATGTCGGATATATCAATCAGCCTTCTCGGAGGAACCTCATGGATACAGCAGTGGAATCTCTTCTACCGCTTCACTGTCGGCAGCGACAAGGTGTATGGTATGCCTATGGCTTCCAACTATTTCAGCCTTACAAGAGTCAATGATCCCGCAACCGGCACTGAGATATGGAAGACAGAGGAGGCAGCTAAAAACCGCTACCAGATCGTAATCAACGAGAAAGACGTGAATACAGCCAACCGTACGCTCGACCTCTATGTTGCCGGAGCATCTTTCATGCAGAATATGCCTGCTATGAACATGGTGTTCAAGAATATTCCCTTCTCGATTGAGAACGGGCGATTGACTTTTGCCATCGACCGTCTGACCCCGAGTGTGCTTACCGGTGACAACGCTGACAAGGAAGTGCCTAACGACAAGTTCCCTATCACTGACCTTCAGGGTGGTGGAACAATTGGAGAAGAACTGAGTTTGAAATTCTCCTGCACTCCGACTCTCACGGAGGGTAGCTCGACCACTTACAACGTAGTGTCGACGCTCAAATTCCGTTTCCAGAAACAGAACAACCAGCAGTAAAAAAACTCTTATTGACGATAACGAAGGGGTTGCGTTTTGGCGCAACCCCTTTTCAGTTTTCAGTCATCAGATTTCAGTTTTCAGAGTGGATACAGAATAACATAAAATCAAAAGAGACAGATGGATTTTTCGTATTGACCGTCAGCGCGTAGCTGTAGAAGGGGCGCTCGCGTTGCGTGGGTATCGGGCGAGCTTCCACTCGCCCCCATGCAACGGCTTTCAAATCAATGCGTGAGTATGTGGATGCGTTGCCCGGAGGGCATCATCCGTGGATAGCCGTAGGTTGAGCGTAGCGAAACCTACGGGATATGCAGGCATAAGCGTGGATGTTTCCGCAAGGAATCATCTTTTTTGCTCCGAGATGATTCCCTGTAATAAAAAATCCGCAAATTTCACATTTATGTGAAATAAATGTCATATCTTTGTGTTGTAATTGAAAGGACTGTAGATATGAGCGAAGTAGAACTGGTTTTAGTCAACGATACAGACAAGTGTACCATTTACACTATTCAGTTCTCGGAAGAATCCGAGACTGAATACGAGCGTTTTTATTCCAAATTCATTGAAGATGCTCAAATGAATCAAGACTTGTTACGCATTGTACAACTTTTAGATAAGATTGCCGATGAAGGAGCGTTGGCACGTTTCTTCCGACCCGAGGGTAAGATGCGTGATTCTGTAGTGGCTCTTCCTGTGCTTCGCTCAAAACTCCGCCTATACTGTCTGCGTCTCTCCGACCGGATTCTTGTTCTCGGTAACGGAGGTGTTAAAAATTCGCGTACATACGAGGAAGATGATTCGTTGCGTGGGTATGTCCTGACGTTACAGAAATTTGAAGAATTGTTAAAAGAAGGACAACGCGACGGCACTGTAACTATAACATCCAAGACAATCGAAACTGACAAAACATTTAAGCTATGAAGGATATTAGAAACAGATACCGGGAAATGGTCAGTCAGGTGCCACTTGAAATAAGGGAAGAGATTAACCTGTCTTTCGCTATATCCAATAAAATCGAAGCTCTTATGCAGGAGCGCGGACTTTCAAAGAAGCAGTTTGCCGACCAGATAGGTAAACGTCCGAGCGAGATAACCCGATGGCTGAGCGGACAGCATAATTTCACTGTCTCGACACTCGCCATGCTGTCGGCATTTTTCGGTAAATCCATAATCTCCGTATAGGTAAATGGATTTGATCCTATATCGGCTCATGAAAAAAATCTCTAACATGCCTTATTGGCTTGGGTATTTATACTTGTCGGTTGAATTAGTATCTTAAAATATTTATAATGGGAAAGTTGCACATATCCTGATATAAGGTTGATTAGCGGTAATCAAACCATTGATTACTATCATCGCCCCACTGCATTCAGGAAAACTCCTCGACATATTCAAAGAATTTGCCGAGAATCGTGTAAATGACATCGGGAAAATGGTCAGGTCAAGTATGCACTAATTTAATTCATCCAACAGTGTTGTATCTATCGTATAAAGAATTGCCATGATTGATAACCTAAGTTCAAACGAATCAGAACAATCTAACCAATTAGTCGTAATTAAAACGACAGACATCTGCGCAAAAGGAAGACATCTTGAGGATATCTTGTCAAACTTCTGCAATAATGATTTTTGCTATGATGGTGTCCAGTGTAAATGTATGGCTGCTTTTTTACAATCGCTCAAATATAAAGATGAGAAACAACAACGTGATATCTGCTTTACGTTTGGGGACTGTGTATCCAAATATTCAAACGCCGATTGGCAAAAAGACCAAATAGTATGGTGGAAAGGACTTCCTATGGATCGACAGTCTCCTGAATACCTTGATTTTGTCAATGAAGCATATCAATCAATGTTTTTATGGTGCGGTCGTTTTCGTAATGCTCTGATGGAAACCGAAGGGAAGCAATTATTGTATGATAGTGGCAGGAAAGACCCATATAAAACGATTCTTACAGATCAGGAATTTTGTAAAATACTTACTGATTTACGAGAACTCCATAAGGGGGAATCTCTCAATTATCCTAGGATGTGGCCCAGCAGTTATGGTGTTGATGAAGATTATGAGTGATATTACAAGCAGAATAATCCGATGTAAGATGGTTGTAACTAACTTTTGAAGAAATCTAAAGATTTAACAGTATTATCTATCTGACAGAATATTAAAAGATACCTGTGGTATCATTTCGGTATTTCCCTGTTGCCGAATTCTATATAATAAGTTAGGAGGGTCGATATATGACCCTTCCGGTTCAAACCGACTTTCATTCAAAACGTAAAATATGCAGGCATAAGTTTCAACTTGCAATTGGAATCTTTCCGGTGAGGTTTTTGCAGATGATTTTTATTTTTACATAATATATTTTGTAAAGGTCAAAAATTGTATTAAATTTGCAATTGCTGACTGTTCCCCCCCGGTTTTGTGGTTGGGGATTGGGAAGCTAAGACATAATGAAAAAGCGTTTATCCGCGCTGATTCTTGACACTTCGGAATTCTCGCAAAATTTCTATCTAAGTCAAGGATTGTGCAACGGTAGATGCCCGAGGATATGTAATTATCTTGCATTCGGTGTCGTGTTTCGTGAGAGACATAGCCGGATGCATTGATTGCATATACAAGCGTAGGGCTTCTTCGTTGCCGTCCAACTTAGATAGGGCAATGCGAGAAGCCTCGAAGTGTAGGACGGCAACAGATACAGATTCCTACGCTTTTGCTGTATAACCCAATTTTAATGCCGACGAGGGGAAGACCAAGGCAATGGAAAAAATATGAGCCATTCTTTTTTTAAGAATTTCGTGGTTGCTCTTGTAACGCAAACGAAATTACCGATTCGACTAATTTTAGTCTGTACGTTATTCGTTTTTTTATCTACATTCAGGGTACAAGCTCAATTTTATGACTCAGTTGACGAAGTACGGTTCTATGTGCATGATGATGCCTTTTCGAATCCCGCAAAATGGCGTTGGCTTGTTTTCAATTTTAACGGAGAAAAAGCCGCATATCTGGAACCTCGTTTTTCGAGTTGTCATCCTATTTTAGAAGATGAGAATTATTTTGAAAAAAGGATACTAGATTCTAGAGGGCTTAATTTCACTCACTATAATAAGGTGGCGTCTGGAGGAGGGAAAGTCGTGTATGGATCGATGCCTGTGCCATTCCCGGAGTCATTGCAGCCTGGTAAAGGGCTTTATAATGCTCACATATTCACTGATGATGGTCAGCATTTAGAATTAATAACAAACGTCGGGGGATGGGCGGGGCAATACACACGTGTTTCGAAGGAGACATTTATCGAATTATACCTTGCCCACCTAAATAAAAAGAACGAAAGTTGGAGATGAGACGTAGCATAATCATACTAACAGTTTTGCTGATTTTTTGCCTTTCAAATTTTTCAATAAATGGACAAAATGTCAATTATTACAAATTGACCAGAATCGAGGATTATGGTAAGGTAGAAAATCAATGTACCGGAGGACAATTTGTAAAAATCAGTAAGAATGTATGTTTTGACTCCGATGCTCAGGGTAACTATGCCGGTAACGGCAAACTTTATCGAGATGCAAGTAATTCCACAGCAGATTATATTTATAAAGGACAATCATTTCATGGGAATGCAAAATATATTTTCAGTTATGATTATAAGAACCTGATTGTTGAAATAACCCCCCAATTCAGGTATATATATAGGCTGGCGACACCCCCTTCCGGTGTTGCTACTTGCTCCTTGATAAAATCCGGGAAAAGCAGTTCTTCCGGTTCGAATGTAAGTACCTATCCATCCCAAAATGGATATAATAATGGGTACAATGTATATTATAATGGTTCGAACTGCAATTCCAACTCTAATTCGAGTTCCACCACGAATCCCAACTCAAATACCGTAGTTAGAAAATTCAAATGCGCTTATTGCAATGGAGTGGGTCGTATAGAAAAAAATGACAATGCTCCGGCTTCGTTCGGGATTAGTAGACCCAGGCAACGATGTAATGAATGTGGGACCTGGTATGATCCAACTGTGTTTACTCACTATCATCAGCAATGTAGTCATTGTGGTGGGACAGGTTATGCAAAATAAGACATGCACATTATTAGACAAATATAGTAAGTATTGGCAATGGAGTTAAAAGAACTTGTCAAAGCACTCAATAAGAGAATAGTCCTAATCCCATTGGGGATATTAGCGTCTATTGCAAGCATTGTCGGGGTAATCCATCAACTTCTACCGGAAAATCATGAGTTTGAAAATTTGATATCAGAATATGTGAATACAAGCAATCATCTTAATCGCTATCAGGTTGACGACAGCATGTCTTCGGACAGTGTTATAATTAAAATGGAGCGTATTCAGGATGATATTGAGCTTTATATTAGGTCAATAGCAAAAATCAGCTCTAATTCTGATGAAAATAGTAATTTGGAAAATAGAATTGCAATTGCAAAACAGAATTTATTGGTTATAAGTGATGGCTATGATATTGCGTGTCAATGTAGATCCGATTTATTTGACTTAGCTCTGACTGCAGATTCTTTGGTCCTTTCTAACATTGAGAAATATATTCCTTTGAACAAGCTTGACGAGAGCAATGACAGATCGAGTGCGTTCAATCAATATCTAAACAAAAAGAGAATTGAAATCGAGGAATATGCCGATTCTGGAAATCAAGACAAGATGATGAAAACGCTTGAGCAGATATTTAGCTCGGAGGAACTTGCTGAATACCTTGCCAAGAATAAGTCTCTGTATATTGATATTTATGATTCTCTCAATCTTATGAAAAGAAAATATCAGCAGCAATCAGGGTATAGTTAATGCGAAATGGTGTTTTGAGTTAGTGCTGTCTGCTAAACCATATCGATGAGAAGATATGAGTCCCTACCAATGTCGTACGGATTGCGTGGATTTTGGTGGTTTTGGGGCTGAAATTTCGGCGGTTAGGAAAATTTTGCTATTTTTGCATTAATTCAACTTTCGCAAGCGAAAGTTGAGGGTTATAAGCCTGCTATGCAGGCGGGTTATGAGGTTAAGGGGTTATGAGGTTAAAGTGGCGGCGTTCACTCGACAATTTCAGATTACTCTAAACCCTAAACCTTAAACTATAAACCGTTTCAACCCTTAAGTGAGCTTGCGAAACTTAATTTATTAACCGTCAAATTACCAATGAAGCACTTTTCTTATGCAATCCTTTTCGGTAGTGTTGTGATGTCACTGCCGGCTCCGGTCACCGGGCAAATCGTGATTAATGAAATCATGCAGTCAAATGTCGACGTGCTTTTCGCCGACAAGGAATTTCCCGACTCCTGGGTAGAGATTTACAATGCCGGCACGGAGGCGGTCGACCTCAAGGGGTATAAGATAGGTACATCGGAAAAAATCAAGAAGGCTTACGAGATACCCTCGTCGCTGGTGGTTCCTGCAAAAGGTCACGGGTTGATATATTGCGACAAGACGGGTGAGGGGCTGCACACCGATTTCCGTCTCGAATCGACCAAGGCGGGATCGGTCTATCTGTTTGCCCCGTCGGGTGAAGTGGCAGCGCAGCTTGACTTTGACAAGATGCCTGCGCCCAATGTAGGTTACGGTAGGGAAACCGACGGAGAAGAGCGGTGGGGATATATGATTACGCCGACTCCTGGAGCAAAGAACAGTGGAGGTGTTGCCACAGAGGTGCTTGCCGCGCCGGAGTTCAGTGTGGGTGGGGGATTGTTTGACTCGCCGGTCACGGTCACGGTCAGCAAGCCTGCGGGCGCTCCTTCCGACAGCCGTCTGTGTGTCACCACCGACGGTCGCGAGCCGGAGGAGAAGGACGCAGTGACGGGTGACAGCAAGACTTACAATATAGCCAAATCAACCTCACTTAGGGCAAAACTGGTGTCGCCGACAGCACTGTCATCTGTGCCGACTACACATTCATATATATTCCACGCGCGCGCGACGGAGCTTCCTGTCGTGTCCATATCACTTGACCCGGCGTATCTTTATGACAAGGAGATAGGAATTTTCATGGGCGAGCTTGACAAAGACCCCAACTGGGGATATGACTGGCGACGCCCGATGAATGTGGAATATTTCGGCGGGGAGAATCATGAGCAGCTTATCAACCAGGTAGGCGAGACGAGGGTAAAAGGCGGATGGTCGCGCCGTTATTCGCAGAAATCGATGGTGTTTTATGCCAACAAGCGGTTTGGTGAGAAACGCTAAAATACTACCGGTATATGGAGCGACAAGCCCGAAATCACAAGTGTGAAATCATTTGAACTCCGTAACAGCGGCACTGACTTCGAGGGCGCACACGTGCGTGACGCTCTTGCCCAGCGTCTTGTGGGCTTAAACTCGCCCAATGTCGACTGGCAGGGCTACCGGCTTGTGATATGTTACATCAACGGCGAGTATCGCGGCGTGTATGACCTTCGCGAGCGCACCAACGAGGATTACATCGAGGCAAACTATGACGGGCTTGAGGATATCGACATGATCGAAAACTGGTGGGAGGTAAAGACAGGAAGCGGCGACGCGCTCTGGCAGTTTACCGAACTATACAACAAGAAAGATGTCACGCTTCCACAGCTCGAGGAGGTGATGGATGTCGACAACTTCCTCGATATGTTTGCCATCCAGACATTTGCAGGCAACACCGACTATCCGAATAACAACATAGTGTGCTGGAAGCCGTGGGCGGAAGGCTCCAAATGGCGGTGGGTGCTGAAAGATATCGACCGGTTTGCAATAACCTGGGAGCAGGGACAGCATGCCCACGATTACCTGAAGTTTATCGCCGACATGGCATCGCCCAATTCCCCAGATGAGTGGACTGCCCGCAATGTAAGGCTTTTCGGCATTTTCATGGAGATGCCGGAAGCGAAGACACTCTTTATCGACCGGCTGGCGATATTCATGGGCGATTTCCTTCAGCCCTCGTATATCGACGCGATGCTTGACGAGATGGCGGCGGAACTTGAACCCGAATACCGCGACCACTGCAAACTCTATTTCCCATACGAAGGATGGCGCTATGACGGCTGGAAAAACGAAATCAACTTTATCCATGACTGGTGTAAGAAGCGCCGCACATTCCTCTACGACCGTATGCGTACATATTTCAAGCTGTCGCAGGCATACGAGCTTACCATAGACGGGGCAGGGGAGCCGATGACATTTAACGGTGTGGCACTTACGCAGCCTCAGTTTAACGGACAATATTACAATGACCGCGCAATGACACTTTCCACTTCTGACGGCAGGAACTGGAAAGCCACCGTCACCGGAAAAGACGGGAAGACACGCATCGAATATGCAGGCGGCTCAACCCATACATTTAATTTCAGCGATGCCAAGAAGGTGGCGCTTGAGTCGGTGCCCTACAATCCAGCATCGATTGACAACGTGGCTGAAAGCTGTGATGAGGTAACAGTGACAGCCGAGGGGCTAACTATAAGGATAGCAGGCGCTGCCGTGACTGATGTCGACATATATAGCGCCGACGGTAGATTGGCGGCACATATCAGCGGCGAGGGGACGGTCGACATGGCAACAGGCGGGGTCTATATCGTTAGATATGTCACCTCGGGGGGAGCCGCCCGACATTCAAAGGTGAGTTGCCACTGACGCGTGTTAATTTTTATGAATGATGAGCGGTTTTTTTTAGAGACACTCCGATGTCGTGTAGGAAAAAATTGCTATATTTGCACAAATTTAGAAAGGATGCGTTGTATCCTGCCGAAACCATTTCTCGGAAGAAGTATTAGTTAAATTATATGGTATCATTAATTTTTGGTATTCAAAATTCTACCCTTGCAGTTGTCGCCGCCCTTACGGGTGTGGCGCTTGTGGCGCTTGCCTTGGTTATAGCAGGGCTTATCTCACCGAAATCCTACAACCCGCAGAAGGGTGAGGCGTATGAGTGCGGTATTCCAACTCGCGGCGCGAGTATGGCTCAGTTCAAGGTAGGTTACTATTTGTATGCCATTCTCTTTTTGATGTTTGATGTAGAGACGGTGTTCCTGTATCCGTGGGCTGTAAATGTGCGCTCGCTCGGGACCGACGGTTTGTTGTGCATCGCAGTATTTTTTGGAATTTTAGTGCTGGGCTTGGCATACGCCTGGCGGAAAGGAGCACTTGAATGGAAGTAACAGCACAGGGGATGCCCTATTCCGATTGGAAGGACAACGAATATATCGAGCATCTCGTAAAAGAACTCAAGGATAACGGCACCAATGTGGTAGTCGGCACACTTGATAATGTAATCAACTGGGGGCGCAGTAACTCTTTATGGCCGCTCACATTCGCAACCAGTTGCTGTGGTATAGAGTTTATCTCTCTTGGAGCGGCGCGTTATGACATGGCGCGCTTTGGCTGGGAAGTGGCGCGAGCCTCTCCACGCCAGGCCGACTTCATGATGGTCGCCGGCACGATAGTACACAGGATGGCTCCGGTGGTGAGACGACTCTACGACCAGCTTGCCGAGCCTAAATATGTGATAGCATGTGGCGGATGTGCCATCTCCGGCGGTCCGTTTAAAAATTCCTATCATGTGGTGAAGGGCGTTCAGGAGATTATCCCGGTCGACGTGTATGTGCCCGGCTGTCCTCCGCGTCCCGAGGCGATGATCTACGGTATCATGCAGCTGTCGCGTAAGGTTAAGGTGGAAAAATTCTTCGGCGGTGTCAACCGTCAGGAAAAGCAGCGGGAATTTCTCGAGACCCATCCACTTGACGAAGCGGAAAAGTAATTATAACCAAGATTAAACAATACCCCAATCAATATATCGATTATGGCAAATGTTCAGGAAAAAATAGCCAGGCTGTTCCCCGAGGCGACTTTTGAGGAGGGCGAATGGTTGTTGGTGAATATTCCCGATGCCAAATGGCACTCCCTTGCAAAGACATTGAAGGAGGATCCGGAACTCGGATTTGATTACCTTGTCGCAGTCGTGGGCATGGACTGGACCGAGACACTCGGCTGTATGTATTACCTCACATCCACCACTCACGACACACATGTGTCGGTGAAGGTGACCACCGCCGACCGCGAGCACCCGATGCTCCACAGCATCTCCGATTTGTGGGCAGTGGCAAACCTTTATGAACGTGAGGTCTACGACTATTACGGCATCATATTTATCAATCATCCCGATATGCGCCGTCTGTTCCTGCGCAACGACTGGGTGGGCTATCCGCTCCGCAAGGACTATAACGACGATGCCAACGTGAATCCCGTGCGTCTCGACCATGAGGCTGTCGACGACGTGACGGTGTCGTATGTCGAGGATGGCGACGGCAAGATAGAGAAGAAGGAGGTGACCATATTCACCCCGGAAGACTTTGTGGTCAACATAGGCCCGCAGCACCCTGCTACCCACGGCGTGTTGCGCTTCCGCACCGCAGTCGACGGCGAGACCATCAAGAAGATTGACCTTTACCTCGGATATATCCACCGTGGTATCGAGAAACTGTGCGAGGGACTCGGATATCCGCAGACACTGCATTTCACCGACCGTCTCGACTATCTCTCGGCGCAGCAGAACCGTCACTGTCTCTGCATGTGTATCGAAAAGGCGCTCGGTATAGAGGTGCCTCGCCGCGCACAAGTAATCCGCGTGATGATGGACGAGCTGATGCGTATCTCCTCCCACCTGCTTTTCATGGGTACATTCTGTATGGACCTCGGCGCGACCACGATGCTCTTCTACACGCTTCGTGAGCGCGAGACCATCCTTAACATATTTGAGAAGACCTGCGGTGCCCGCATGACATTCAACTATGACTGTATCGGCGGCGTGATGGATGACCTTGACAAGGATTTCGTGAAAGACGTGAAGCATCTTATCGAAATCATGCCTGCAGCAATCAAGGAGTACAACACAGTGTTTACCGGCAACGTGATCGCCCATAACCGTATGGTAGGCGTAGGTCACCTGAGCAAGGAAGACGCCATCTCCTACGGCACGACGGGTCCTGTCGGCAGGGCATCGGGCTGGGCTTGTGACGTGCGCAAGACCACTCCTTACAGCATCTACTCCGAGCTTGACTTCGACGAGGTCGTGATGCAGGAGGGCGACTGCATGGCGCGTTTCGTAGAGCGTATCGAGGAAATCAAGCAGTCGATACGTATCCTGGAACAGCTTGTCGACAATATCCCCGAAGGCGAGATTTGCGCAAAGGTGCCCAAGGTGATAAAGCTCCCGGAGGGACACTGGTTCCAGCAGGTAGAGGCAAGCCGCGGCGCATTCGGCGTTTATATCGAGAGTCACGGCGCAAACACTCCCTGGCGCGTGAAATTCAACTCTCCGTGCATGAACCTCGCAGGTGTGGTGGATCATCTCACCCGCGGCAGCAAGATTGCCGACCTTATCACTATCGGCGGTACACTCGACTATGTCGTGCCTGATATTGACCGTTAAAAGTAATGAAGAAAAAGTAACGAATAAACCGATATGTACGATTTATCAAAAGGAGCCGACTGGCTCAACCAATGGTTAAACGGATTTTGCCCCGCCTGGCTCACAGTCACCATCGAGTGTGTGCTCATAGGTGCCGTGCTTCTTCTCGCATACGCTCTTCTGGCGCTTTTCTATATCTATTTCGAGCGTAAGGTGTGTGCCGCCTTCCAGTGCCGTCTCGGTCCTAACCGAGTAGGTCCTGCCGGTATCTTCCAGAGCGTAGCCGACATGTTCAAGATTCTTATAAAGGAGCTTATCTCGCTGAAATACACCGACAAGTTCCTTTTCGCCCTTGCACCTTACCTGGTCATCATCGCCTCGATGCTCTGCTTCGCGGTGCTTCCGTGGGGCAACGGTCTTCAGGTGATTGACTTCAACATAGGTATTTTCTTCCTTGTCGCAGTGTCATCGATAGGTGTGCTCGGCATACTTCTCGCTGGATGGTCAAGTAACAATAAGTTCACTCTTATCGGTGCAATCCGAAGCGGCGCACAGATGATAAGCTATGAACTTTCCATCGGACTTTCGGTTATTACAATGGTGTTTTTTGCAGGCTCAATGTCGATAACCGACATCTGTATGGCACAAAAAGACCTGTGGTTTATAGCGTCGGGACACATTCCCGCCATAATCGCTTTCATCATCTACATCATAGCAGGTACGGCGGAGACCAACCGAGGCCCGTTTGACCTTCCTGAGGCAGAGAGCGAGCTGACCGCCGGTTACCATACGGAGTATTCCGGTATCCATTTCGGCTTCTTTTACCTTGCAGAATACCTTAACCTGTTCATTGTAGCCGGAGTAGCCACTCTGTTGTTTTTCGGAGGCTGGATGCCGCTCCATATTCCCGGGTGGGACTCGTTCAATCATGTGATGGACTTCATACCCTCGATTGTATGGTTTATAGGCAAGGCGATAGTGCTTTCTTTCGTGATTATCTGGTTTAAGTGGACCTTTCCTCGTCTGCGTATCGACCAGTTGCTTCATCTCGAATGGAAGTATCTTCTCCCGATTAACCTCGCCAATCTTGTGCTGATGGTAATCGTGATATGCTACGGCCTGCATTTTTAAGAGTTAAATAAACAAAATTACATAACCTCAGATTTTCGTAAAGATGAGCGATAAATTCGGAACAGTTAGTCAGGTAATCGGCCCCGTTGTCGATGTGACTTTCGAAGGAAAGGATAATGTGATTCCTTCAATCTATACCGCGCTGAAAGTTGACCGCCCCGATGGCTCGGAGCTTATACTTGAAGTGGAACAACACATCGGCGAGGATACTGTGCGTTGCGTGGCGATGGAAAGTACCGACGGCCTCCAGCGCGGCATCCGTGTCGAGAATCTCGGCAGACCTATCGCGGTGCCTACCGGAGATCAGGTGAAAGGCCGTCTTCTCAATGTGATAGGCGAGGCGATTGACCACCTCCCCGAGCTTAAACGTGACGACCTGCGTCCGATTCATCAGCCCGCGCCGGCATTTGACGACCTGACTATCGGAACCGAGATTCTTTATACCGGAATCAAGGTGATCGACCTTCTCGAGCCTTACAGCAAGGGCGGTAAGATCGGTCTGTTCGGCGGCGCCGGTGTAGGAAAGACCGTGCTTATCATGGAGCTCATCAACAATATCGCCAAGGGACATAACGGCTTCTCGGTATTCACCGGTGTGGGAGAACGTACCCGCGAGGGTAACGACCTTCTCCGCGAGATGATTGAGAGCGGCGTAATGAAATATGGCAAGAAGTTCAGCGAAGGCATGGAAAAGGGCGAGTGGAATCTTGCCGATGTAGATATGTCGGAGGTGGCAAATTCACAGGCTACGCTGGTGTTCGGTCAGATGAACGAGCCGCCGGGTGCGCGTCTTCGTGTTGCGCTTTCCGGTCTTACCGTAGCCGAGCAGTTCCGCGACCAGGATGGCGGCGGTAAGGAGATTCTTCTCTTTATCGACAATATATTCCGATTCACCCAGGCAGGTTCCGAGGTGTCGGCGCTTCTCGGCCGTATGCCATCAGCCGTGGGTTATCAGCCTACGCTTGCCTCTGAAATGGGTGCCCTCCAGGAGCGTATCACTTCCACCAAGCAGGGTTCAATCACCTCCGTACAGGCAATCTATGTGCCTGCCGATGACTTGACCGACCCGGCTCCGGCTACCACCTTCAGCTTCCTTGACGCCACCACGGTGTTGAGCCGTAAGATTGCCGAGCTCGGTATCTATCCCGCCGTTGACCCGCTTGAGTCGACATCACGTATTCTCGACCCCCACATCATCGGCGAAGACCATTACCAGACCGCACAGGCTGTCAAGCAGCTTTTACAGAAATACAACGAGCTTCAGGATATCATCGCCATCCTCGGTGTCGACGAGCTTTCCGACGAAGACAAGCTTGTCGTTGCACGTGCGCGCCGCGCACAGCGTTTCCTCTCGCAGCCCTTCTTCGTCGCCGAGCAGTTTACCGGTCTGCCCGGTGTGATGGTGCCTCTTAGCGAGACAATCCGCGGCTTCAAGATGATTCTCAGCGGAGAAATGGATGAATATCCCGAGCAGGCTTTCCTTAACGTCGGTACAATCGACGAGGCTATCGAGAAGGGAAAGAAGATGCTTGCAGAGGTAAAATAAGTTTAACTGACTACTATGGTACTGAAAGTTATATCGGCACAGGATATCCTGTTTCAGGGCGAAGTGGAGAAGGTTTCACTTCCCGGGGCAGAAGGCACTTTCATGGTGCTTCCTCATCACGCGTCGCTCATCTCGACCCTTGTCAAGGGCAATGTGGTCTACGAGCATGGCGGTCATAAAGGAGAGGTGAGCGTTGACGGTGGCATTGTCGATGTCGATAACGATGTGGTATCAGTGTGCATATATTGATATGAAACGACTTGTATTCTTGCTAATGATGATGTGCGCGGTGCTTGTGGCGCCGCAGTGCATGTCGGCGTCAGGTCATGACGACGGTCAGGAGGAGAAGAAGATTAGTCCGAAGGAGATTATCTTCGAGCACCTCGGTGACGGATATGGCTGGGAAGTGCCTTTCAGCCACGATCTGCGTATCCCGTTGCCTGTCATAGTCCGCGACTATGAAGGCAAGTGGCATTGCTTCAGCTCGAAACGCATACAGCATGGCGAAGAGTACGACGGCTTCAAGCTTGGCGGGAAAGATAGCAAATGGCATAACAAGATTGTCGGCGAGCGTCCGGTGACGGTCGACGGAAAGACAGTCATGGAGGAGTATCGTCCGTGGGACCTCTCGATTACCAAAAATGTGCTTGCGCTTTTCATCACCGTGATTATTGTGCTCTGGATGATACTTCAGGTAGCGGCATGGTACAAGAAAGCGGGCTACAAGGCTCCGCGCAAGTTCACCGGCGCGATTGAGGCGCTGATAGAGTTTGTGTACCGTGGTGTCATCAAGCCCACTCTCGGGGCGAAGTCGCCTAAATTCGCGCCCTATCTGCTGACAGTGTTCTTCTTCATCCTTGTGATGAACCTGCTCGGTCTTATCGTCATCTTCCCGGGTGGCGCCAATCTTACGGGCAATATCGCTGTCACCCTTGTGTTGTCACTTATCACTTTCCTCATCGTCAATATCTTCGGCACGAAACATTACTGGAAGGACATCTTCTGGCCCGATGTGCCCCTGTGGCTTAAATTCCCGATACCCATCATGCCGATTATCGAGATTTTCGGCGTGTTCACCAAGCCGGCTGCACTTACCGTGCGTCTCTTCGCCAACATGATGGGCGGACACATCATTGTCATCGTGCTTACCCTTCTGATATTCATTCTCGCGGTGCTCGGTCCGGCAGTCACCGGCGCGGCTACCGTGGTATCGGTATTATTCTCCATCTTCATGCTTCTTATCGACGTGCTTGTAAGTTTTATCCAGGCTTACGTGTTCACGATGCTTTCGACCCTGTTTATCTCCCTTGCACAGGAAGAGGGTCATAAGAAGGAAGAGCATGAGGCAGAACTCAAAACAGAAAAATAGAAATAACTTTAATACAAACACTTTAAATTTAAATTTATTATGTTAGCAATGATTTTAGCAGCAATCGACGGCCTTTTAGGCATTGGTGCATGTGTAGGCGCAGCAATCGCAGCAATTGGTGCAGGTATTGGTATCGGTAAAATCGGCGCATCTGCCATGGAAGCCATAGCACGTCAGCCAGAAGCTACCGGTGACATCCGTAGTAACATGATTGTCATCGCTGCCCTTGTAGAAGGTGTGGCTCTCTTTGCCGTTGTCGTTTGCCTCCTTTCGTTCTTCCTCTAATCTCAAGCTTGCCTAATGGAACTTTTCACGCCTGAATTTGGCTTGGTTTTCTGGATGTTTGTCGCCTTCGCGGTACTGTTTCTGGTACTTGCAAAATGGGGGTGGCCGGCAATCATGAAAAGTGTAGAAAGCCGCGCCGACCTCATTGATAAGGGTGTGGAGTACGCTCAAAATGCCAAGGAGCAGCTTGATCACGCCCGTGAAGAGGCCGAGAAATATATAGATGAAGCTCGTAAACAGCAAGCTGAAATGCTCCGCGACGCCGACCGCATGAAGACTCAGATAATCGAGGAAGCACGCAACGAGGCTCAGAAGGAAGCAAAGAAGCAGATGGATGCCGCGAAAGTGGCTATCGAGCAGTCACGCAAGGAAGCCGAGTTACGCTTCCGCGATGAAGTCAGCTCGTTTGCGCTTGAAATCGCCTCCAAGGTGGTTAGAAAGCAGATGGCAGACGAGAAGGCTCAATTCCAATTGGTAAATTCACTTTTGGACGAAATCGAAAATAAAAATTAGTACGCAATGAATCAAGGTCTTATTCCGAATCGTTACGCTAAGGCTCTGTATAAGTTCGCCTGCGACAAGGGCGAGTCTGACAGGGTGTATGACCTGATGAAGACGCTTGCCGCCTCGTTTATGGAGCAGCCGAGGCTTCAGGCGGTCATCTCCAATCCCTATATCGCGGCAGATGACAAGACGCGTCTGCTCATGACAGCCGCCCATGCCGATGAGAAGAAAGATACTTGTTATGTCGATTTCCTGCACCTGCTGCTCCATAACCGCAGGATAGAGTTTGCCCGCGATATTGCGTTGGCTTATTTGGATATATACCGCGAGGCTAACAATATCTATCTTGTAAAGCTCACTACGGCTGCCGACCTTCCCGAAGAGGAGGTCAAGCGTCTTCATGACCTGGTGGAGCGTCATCTCAACGGCGCGGCAATGGAATTTTCCAGGACCGTCGACCCGGAACTGATCGGAGGCTTCGTCATCGATATAAATTCGGAGCGCCTCGACGCGTCGGTGAGCAACGAATTGAAACAATTGCGTCTTAAACTTTTAAGCAACTAACACAGAATGATTAACCCAAGCGAAATATCGGAAGTATTAAAACAACAACTCGAAAACGTCAACAATAAGGTGTCGTTTGAGGAGGTTGGTACGGTCCTTGAGGTCGGCGACGGTGTCGCCCATGTCTACGGACTTGAAAATGTGCGTGCCAATGAGCTTGTAGAGTTTGAAAATGGTGTCAAGGGCGTTGCCATGAACTTGGAGGAGAGCAATGTCGGAGTGATTTTGCTTAACAATATTGACCGTGTGACCGAAAATATGACCGTGCGCCGTACCGGAGAGATTGCCTCAATCCCTGCCGGCGAGGGTCTCTTGGGTCGTGTAATCAATGTGTTGGGCGAACCTATCGACGGAGCGGGGCCTATCAGCGGCGAGCTGTATCACATGCCTCTCGAGCGCAAGGCACCCGGCGTTATTTTCCGTCAGCCGGTGAAGCAGCCGCTTCAGACCGGTATCAAGGCTGTCGACTCGATGGTGCCCATAGGTCGCGGTCAGCGTGAGCTTATCATCGGCGACCGTCAGATAGGCAAGACCGCCATCGCGATTGACACTATCATCAACCAGCGCAAAAATTACGAGGAGGGCAAGCCTGTATATTGCATCTATGTGGCGATAGGACAGAAAGCCTCGTCGGTTGCAGCAACCGTGCAGACACTTCGCGAAAACGGCGCGCTGCCCTATACTGTGGTTGTAGCCGCCAATGCGTCGGACTCTGCCGCGATGCGTTACTATTCGCCTTTTGCCGGAGTTGCTATCGGAGAGTATTTCCGCGACACCGGCCGTGACGCGCTCATCGTGTATGATGACTTGTCGAAGCAGGCTGTGTCTTACCGTGAGATATCACTTATCCTGAAGCGTCCTTCCGGACGTGAGGCTTATCCGGGTGATATATTCTATCTCCATTCACGTCTGCTCGAGCGCGCGGCAAAGATTATCGACAATCAGGAAGTTGCCGCCTCTATGAACGACCTTCCCGCAGTGCTTAAGGACAAGGTGAAGGGTGGCGGCTCGCTTACCGCGCTTCCTATCATCGAGACCCAGGCAGGTGACGTGTCGGCTTACATTCCTACCAACGTGATTTCAATCACCGACGGTCAGATATTCCTTGAGACCGCCCTCTTCAACCGTGGTATCCGTCCGGCTATCAATGTGGGTATATCCGTGTCACGTGTGGGTGGTAACGCTCAGATTAAGTCAATGAAGAAGGTCGCCGGTACGCTGAAAATCGACCAGGCACAGTTCCGTGAGCTTGAATCTTTCACCAAGTTCGGCGGCGATATCGACCCCGTGACCGCACGTGTCATCGACAAAGGCCGCAAGAACGAGCAGCTGCTTATCCAGCCTCAGTACAGCCCTATGGCGGTAGAGGACGAGGTAGCCGTGATATTCTGCGGAACAAAGGGATTGCTTGAGAATGTGCCTCTTGACAAGGTGGCTGAATTTGAGAAGCTGTTCCTTCAGCTGCTCCATGCAAAGTATCAGACCGATGTGCTTGACGTGATTAAGAGCGGCCAGCTTACCGATGATGTAGTGGCTAAGCTCACCGAGAGCGCTAAAGAAATTGCAAGCCGTTATAAATAAAATATATTGAGAAATGGCAACATTACGCGAGTTAAAAGGTAGAATCGGCTCGGTTCGCTCTTCGGAGAAGATAACCGGTGCGATGAAGATGATTTCTTCGGCAAAAATGCACAAGGCCGAGCAGGCATTGAAACGCCTGCTGCCCTTCAGGGGACAGATACAGGGCATCATAGGCAATCTACTGTCGGCTGACGCCGAGTTTTCGTCGCCCCTGATAGAGAACCGCGAAGTGAAACGCATAGGCATCGTCGTGTTTGGTTCCGACGACGGTCTTTGCGGTGCCTACAACATCAATATATTCAAAGGTCTGCTGATAGAGCTTCACAAGTATCGTGAGCGTTACGGCGATTCGGTCGACTTCACGATATATCCTGTCGGCGCAAAGATGTACAAGGCTGTCAGCAAGATTTCAGGCGGACATATCCGCGTGGAGGCTCTCGACGATGTACATTCCAAGAGCAGCGGCGAGGCGGTGAAACGCTTCACCTTCGACCTTCAGCAGAAATACCTTGACGGCGTGGTCGACCTTGTCGACATAATTTATATGAGCTATAAGAGCGTAAGTCGCCAGATACTGCGTTCCGAACAGCTCTTACCGGTGGTACAGGAGACATTGACCGACAATGATGTCGCCGTGAAGTGCCGCCCGTGTATATTTGAACCTGATCCTAACACGATCTTCAATTCAGTGCTTCCGCTGTTTGTGCTCTCTGTGATGCAGGAGACTTTCACCGAGAACCAGGCTTCGGAGCAGGCAGCCCGCGTGATGGCGATGCAGAGTGCCAACGACAATGCCAAGAAACTTCTTGAATCGCTGCAGCTTGAATACAATAAGCTGCGACAGCAGGCGATTACGAGCGAGCTCCTTGACATACTGGGCGGTCAGGTGAGGTAAGTGACTATAAACAATAAATAAAAACATATTTAAGAAAGACCAATCATCCACTATGGGCAGTGTAAAAGATTATTTTTCATCACTGGGCACCGGAGTTGTCAGCCTTATAAAAGGCATGGGCGTCACGGGCAAGGAGTTTTTTACTCCTAAGGTGACCGAGGAGTATCCCGACCATCGTGATACGATTCAGTATGCAGCCCCGCGCTTTCGTGCCAAGTTGCAGTTTATTTATGAACCCGACGGGCGCAACCGGTGTATCGCTTGTGGAATATGCCAGCGCAATTGCCCCAACGGCACTATTACAGTAACCACCAAGATGGTGGACCTTCCCGACGGGAAGAAAAAACGTAAACTCGACAAGTATATCTACGACCTCGGCAGCTGTACGTTCTGCGAGCTGTGTGTCACCACTTGTCCGCAGGATGCAATCGAGTTTTCAAATGATTTCGAGCAGGCTGTGTTTACCCGCGAGAAGCTCGTGGAGCAGCTTAACTATCTGCCTGAGCAGCCCGACGACCCGGCTCCGAAGCCGACGGCACCGAAACCCGCTGCCCCTGAGGCAAAAGCCGAATGACAGTCACCTCGATAAACCGATCAGAAAAAGAAAAAACTAATTAATTATATGGAATCAGTAGGAAGTATTGTTATGTACGGGATAATCGTAGCCGCGATTATCATCTTCTCGATACTTACTGTTACCACCCGTCGCATTTTGCGCGCCGCCACTTACCTGCTGTTTGTGCTTTTCGCTACAGCAGGTCTTTACTTCAAGCTCGACTACGAGTTTCTTGGCGCAGTGCAGATTGCGGTCTATGCCGGTGGTATCGTCGTTCTGTTTGTGTTCTCGATTCTGCTCACAAGCAAGCCCGGCGACAGTAGTTCGAGACTTACTTCAAAGAGGCGTGTGTTCGGCTTGATTGCAGCCGTGGCGGCGCTCGTGGTGCTTGGTTACGCCATTATGAGCAGACCGGAAGTGTGGACTACCGTGACGGCTCCTTTCACCATGGAGATGACGATGAATCATCTCGGGGAGATACTCCTTGGTACAGAGAAGTATCAGTATCTTCTTCCCTTTGAAGCAGTGAGTGTGTTGTTATTGGCATGTATAATCGGCGGCGTGGTAGTCGCCCGTAAACGATAGGCAAGTCATGGATAAATTATCTGTCATCTGTTATATCATCCCCAGCATGATTATGTTCTGCTGCGGTGTTTACGGTTTTATCACCCGTAAGAATATGATTGCTATACTCATCTCTCTTGAGTTGATGCTGAATGCCGTGGATATTAACTTTGTCGTGTTCAACCGTTTCCTTTTCCCGGGACAGCTTGAGGGCATGATGTTCACCTTGTTTGCGATTGCGATTGCCGCTGCGGAGACCGCGCTTGCCATCGCCATAATCGTGAATGTGTTCCGTGCGGTGAAAAATGTTGACATACGCGACCTTAACAAAATGAAACTGTAAGCGGCTATGGAAACAATGTCAATCCTTATTTTAGCTATACCTCTCTTCATGTTCCTTCTGCTCGGATTGACGGGCATGAAGATGAGCCACAAGCTTGCGGGTACGCTCGGCTGTCTCGGCATGGGCACAACCCTCGTGCTTGCCTATACTGTGGCGTTCACTTATTTCTTCGGAGGCTGTCCTGAATTTATCAATGCCGCCGGCGAACGCCTGCAGTCGATTCTGTGGAATGTGACCTGGCTTCAGTTTACCGACAAGCTGGTGATACGCCTCGGATTCCTTCTCGACCCGATTTCGGCGATGATGCTGGTGGTAATCACCACTATCTCGTTTATGGTACACCTCTATTCGATGGGTTACATGCGTGACCATCACGGAGTGTTTGAGAAAGGTTTCCAGCGTTTTTACTCGTTCCTGTCGCTCTTCAGCTTCTCGATGCTCGGTCTTGTCGTGGCAACCAACATTTTCCAGATGTATATCTTCTGGGAGCTTGTGGGTGCCTCTTCATTCCTTTTGATTGGATTCTACTACACCAAGCCCTCAGCAGTGCTTGCATCGAAGAAGGCGTTTATCGTGACCCGTTTCGCCGACCTCGGCTTCCTTATCGGTATCCTCGTGCTTTCCTATTATACCGGCACCTTCAACTTTACCGAGCTGACCTCGGCTCCCGTTGAGGGTCTTGCCAACGTATTCCAGGTGAGCGAGACAACAGCCGAGGGTGTTAAGGGAATCTTCGCCAACAGTGCCGCCCCGCTCTTCATGGGCGCCTCGGTCATGACATGGGCGCTTGTGCTCATCTTTATGGGCGGTATGGGTAAGTCGGCGATGATGCCACTCCATATCTGGCTTCCGGATGCAATGGAAGGTCCTACTCCTGTGTCGGCGCTTATCCATGCTGCGACAATGGTCGTTGCCGGTGTTTATCTTGTGGCACGACTCTTCCCGCTATACCTGATGGAGATACGCTCGCTTGAGATTGTCACCGTTGTTGGTGCCGTTACGGCACTTTACGCCGCCATCGTGGCTTGTACACAGGTCGACATCAAGCGTGTGCTTGCATTCTCCACCATCTCGCAGATTGCCTTCATGATGGTGTCGCTCGGTGTCGCACGTCCCGAGTTCCATCACGGCATCGGTTACATGGCGGGTATGTTCCATCTGTTCACCCACGCCATGTTCAAGGCGTTGTTGTTCCTTTGCGCGGGTGCGCTTATCCATGCAATCGGTTCAAACGACTATACCGCCATGCACGGTCTCCGCAAGTATATGCCTATCACCCATATCACATTCCTTATCGGCTGTCTTGCCATCGCGGGTATCATTCCTTTCGCAGGTTTCTTCTCGAAAGATGAGATTCTTACCGCTTGCTTCGGCAACTCGATGTTGTGGTATGTATGGATGTCAGCGGTTGCCGGTCTTACCGCATTCTACATGTTCCGCCTCTACTACCTGATTTTCTGGTGGAAGGAACATAAGATACCGGAGGGACATCATGCTCCCCATGACCAGCCCTGGACCATGACCCTCCCGCTGGTGATTCTCGCCGCAATTTCTTGTGTTGCCGGTTTCGTGCCTTTCGGTAATCTTGTCACCTGGAACGGTCACCCGATGTTTGACCATGTGTCATTCTTCACCAACCTTGTTCATCTTGACTGGACAGTCGCAGCAGTGTCGCTTGCAGTCGCCATCATCGCTATCATCATAGCTACCGTGATGTACCGCAAGGAAAACCCGCTTCCCGCGAAGTTCAAGAATGCCATGCCGGCATTGTGGACATGGGCTTATCACCGCTTCTACTTTGACGAGCTTTACATGTTTATCACCAAGAAGATTATATTCGACCATATATGTAAGCCTATTGCATGGTTTGACCGTCATATCATCGACGGTACGATGGACATGTTTGCAAAGGTTACCCAGCGTCTCTCGATTTCGATACGCGGCTTGCAGTCGGGCAATGTTCAGACCTATGTCTGGATTTACCTTGTGGGCGCGCTTCTCATGGCGTCAATCGTATGGCTATGTCTACTGTAATTTAACTGGTGCAACTCAAATATAGTAATTATGATATTTTCTAATATTCTGATATATTTTGTAGTCATCCCTCTGGTGATGCTCGGCTTGCTGTTCCTCTGCCGGAACATGAACCAGATACGCACCGTTGCCGTGGTCGGATCGACTGCCTTGGTAGCACTCGCTGTCTACCTTGTTGTGGATTTTCT
>OJLA01000741.1_pt1 | contig 24953 bp, 20 predicted proteins | sample 1596611 | NCBI WGS metagenome assembly OJLA01 (sample SAMEA4350168, study PRJEB24818) | metagenome | biome: human; feature: gut; material: faeces | place: Denmark | collected 2013-09
GTTACGGAAACATTCCCTCATGTACTCGCTTGGTGATACGCCCGCCTCATGCGATCGTGTCAGCAGGCGGAAGTAGTCGGCTGCCGTCATTTTCACTGCGATACGGTATTTCAGTTTCTCGGTTGCTTCCTTCTTGGGGCGACCTCCCTTGTTGCGTTCCTTGTGTTCCTTTGTCTGTTCCATATTTTATTCCTTTTAATTCGGTTACTGATTCAACTGTATAGACCGACGGGATGCCACCTCCTGCAATTTGGATGGTGGGTGGCAAGCGGTTTCGGTACACCCGAAACACAAACTTGCTACCTCCCAATCCTTAAGGAATGAGTTTCGGGCATCTCCCGTTTTTCTCATTCGGGATGTCATAATCCCAACCCTTTCTTCTTGGGTTTTACGATAGTTCTTGGCGGTGGACTAACGGCTAATTTCTGCCGGATTCCACGCAGGTAATCGTTCAGGTCTTTATGCCCTTTGTAGTTGTCGGAGAAGTCGCGGATGCGTCCGGCGAACTTCCTTTCCAATTCCCGATACGCCTTTCTTCCCGCCTCGTCATTGTCGAGCATGCAGTGGATACGTCCATACCCGTGCAGCACATCTATAGCTTTGGAAACATTGGCGGTCGAATTGAGGATGACGTAATCCTGCCTGTCAAGGTCGGGCAAGTTCGAGCAGTTCCTCTTCCGCAACGTGAGGAATGAAAGATAGTCCATCATGCCCTCGAATACAAGGCATTTCTCTCTCGCTTCTCCCTGTTGCCGAATATGGCTGATGTCTTTGGGTGCGACACAGCCTTTGAAAAAACGGTTACGCACTTCAAATCCTCCCGCCACATTCGGAAAACCGATGGCGAAATAGGGCTTGCCGTTATGGGTGAAGTGGAGCTCTTTACATTGCGCCTTTGCCAAAGCGATGTTTATACCCCGTTCCTGCAAGTATCGGAGCAATGCCGGATGGGTGAGTTCGCCCACCTCCAAATGTTGGAAACTCGGTTCGGATGCCTGCTGGCGAAAAGAGAAAGATATGGGACGGATGTGTGGTGCCTGTTCCGCTATCTTGCCAAGCAGATAAGGCACATGGTCGGATGCGTACAGTACCCCTGCAAGTGCGATGATGTTACCACCTCTTCCCAGTCCATAATCGAACCACAGGTTGCGGTCGGTGTTCACCTTGAACGAGGCTTCCGTTTCCTGACGGAACGGGGATTTATACCACAGGCAGTTTCCCTGTTGCTTTACGGGCGAATAACCCAAACTTTGCAGATAGTCCGCAATTTTGATTTGTTTTGCTTCTTGGATGTTCATGATATAATTTCTATGGATTTGATGATGACTGTAAAAACGTTGATTTGATGAATGAGATATGTATTGTCCTATACGTTAATGCTTTATATTCTCAACATCTTCTCAACAAACCACTCACAAATAGAGAATCCAACAAACTGATGCTGTTTCCCTCTCAACTTTTCTTTTCGATTGTTGAGAATTTGTTGAGAGTGTATGCTGTTTATTATCAGTATGGTTATATCATTATTCATCAATTCAACAAAAAAAGAATAGTATTACAGGGATTCAAGTTGTTCCCTTGTGACGGTGTAGAAACGACCGACTCTTTTTATCGGCTCATATCGGCACTCCCGATTGTAATTGAATTGGTAAGTGGTATATGTAAGCCCGTTAGAGGCAGGAGTAAGTTTCCAACATTCCTGCAATACCTTTCTGACTTGGTGCTTCTCCACCTTTACCTGCGAATGTACCAGCAAAAGAAGAATGTCGTTGTGGCAGAACGAGAATGTGTCCGTGCCGACACTTTCCATAATGTCAAGGATAAGTTCGCACATCTCTATCTCCAATCGGTTGCGGTTGCTGCGGATAATCTTCTGCAAGGCTTCGGTATGCAGCAAAGAGGGCGCAAACCACATACGGCTTTCCTTTTCGGTGGAAAGTTGTCTGTATTGCAGGTAATACAGAAAGGCAGGTATCTCAGCTTTCAGCTTTTGCAGGAAGTCTGTGTCATCGGATTGCAGACGGTCTATCTTGCGCACCCAATAGCGTGTTTCACCTGCATCAATGATAACAGGCAGATACTCGTTGTTGGAGCATAGCACGAACTTGGCAAAGAACGCTATCTCGTCACGGTCTTTGCCTTTGGCTTCCACCTTGTAGGAAAGTGTGGTGCTGAGGTTCTTCAACCGCTCGCTGTCCTCCCTGCGGTTGAGCAATACCTCGTCCACCACGATGAGCAGTTTTCCTGCCCAGTCGGAATTGAACTGGCTGCGGAAGTCCTCGTTGGTATTGAAAGTGACATTGTTTTGAAACACAGCTTTCAGGAAGTTCAGGAATGTACTCTTGCCCGTGTTGCGTTCTTCTGATACCAACAGCAGGATAGGCAGTTTCTGCACGGGTTGCAGGTAGAGCAATTGAAGATAGTCCATGCCCAATTCATACTGTTCACCGAAGATATGGCGCACCGATGACCGGATACAGGGAAACTCGCCTTGTTGCGGACGGTGTCCTATCGGCTCGTAGAGGTTCAGGAACTTGTCCACCACGGGACGGTAGTCCACATGGTCGGGGACGGTGCAGAAGCCGTCGTACTTCGGCACGGTGGCGAGATAGTCCTTGCCGTAGTCCTGCCGCAGTGTTTCGTTGTTCCACACGATGCGCTTCTTCACATAGCCTCCGTTCAGACGGGGCTGGTTCACTAACTTGTAGAGGGTAGTACCCACACGGATAAACTCCTCATTTTCAAAGTTGCCTTGTTTCATTAGCACTTCATTTTTTTGTTTAATCAGTGCAAAACTCGGCAATTAGCGCAGAACGGATTAACAACTCACGCATACCTCACGTAAGATTTTCTTGGATTTGGCTTTATGACATACAACAAAAGCCCGAAGAAATGCCATTCTAATGGATTTTTCTTCGGGTTTGTCGTAATCGTACGTATGAATGGCAATACACCTATTCACATACTCGTATAAATACATTGTTGGCAATGGGAATACGCATAGGTCTCACTACTTCATGTCGTCATATCATTAGAACTTATGCCTGATAATTAGACATATCCCAACCATTTATACCCAGCGAAAAGAAGATATTTGTTTTCTCTTTTCGCAAGTACAGCCTTTTAAATATGGCATTGCGCACCTGTTCCGCACCGAAGCTGTCAATGCGGAAAGCAAGTGCGACTATCATCGGAAAGCTGAACACATCGGCATGATACCCGTTCTCCTGCCGAACATACTTCTGTACCTCGTATTCTTTTAATGCTCCACTGTTATAGATGTTTCTGATGGCAGAACGAAGTGTCGGAGCAATTACTCCGAACAGTTCCACCAATTCCGGCTCGCTCATCCAAATGTTTGAGACATTCTCCGGCATGATGATATTGCCGGATTCATTCACTGTTATGCTGTTTCTTCTCATACTCATGACATCGTTATTCCGTTAAACGTCTTACTCAGTTTGTCGCCGAACATGGTCAGGTCGTTGTCGAGCTTCTGCGTGGTTATCTTTGCGTAGAGTTGGGTCGTGACTATATTCGTATGTCCCAACACACGGCTTACGCTTTCAATGGGCATCCCCTTGCTCAAAGCTAATGTTGCGAAGCCATGACGACTGCAATGAAATGATATTGACTTGGTTATGCCACATTCCCTTATCATCCGTTTCAACGGTTTGCAGATAGACCAATAGTTCAAGCCGGGGAATATACGATTGTCTTTCTGCATCGGTCGGTAGCGTTCGACTATCTGCAAGGGTATATCCAGCAGCTTCACTTGGAAGGCGACTTTTGTCTTGTGGCGTTTGGACAATATCCACTTCTCGCCGTTCACCTCCACGATGTTGTCATTCGTCAGTTCCTGAATGTCCACGAATGACAAGGCGGTGAAACTGGCAAAGATGAAAATGTCACGGATGTATGCGAGCTTGCTGTCTGCAAACTCATGTGTCATGACCGCTTTCAGTTCATCCTCCGTCAGATATTCCCGTTCTTTCACATTGGGGCTGATATGAAACTGGATGAAAGGATTGCGCGGTATCAACCCGTTATAATGCGCTTTCATGACCACGCCTTTCAGCCACATACAGTTTGCCCATATCGAACCGTTCCGCAATCCGGCTTCAGTCGAGAGGTATGCGGCGAACTCCTTGATGAAATCGGGAGTAAGTTCCAACATGGACATATCGCTGCGTCTGTAAAACGACTTGATAAAGGCGGCTACATGGTTTCTTGCCCGTACACGTGCCCGATAGGTAGCCATTACCCTGTCTTTGCCTACCCGTTTCTTGAACACTTCGTTCTCACGGTCGAATGCTTTTAGCAGCGTCTCATACTCGCTGCCGATTCCCTGATAGGCGTTGCGCACCATCTCAGCCGTAACAAATGCCTCGCGGTCTGAAATGCGCTGGTAATGTTTGATGATTTGCGCCTTGATGTTGTCAAGGGCAAGGTTGATGTCTCGTGCCTCGCGGCTCTTGCCTTTCGCCTTGTTTCCTTTCACGTCCCAAAGCGTTTTCGGGATGTTCTGCTTACAACTGAACTGCGCCACAGTCCCGTTGATTGTCACTCGTCCCATGATGGGGACAATACCGTTTTTCTCCTTGCTGCCGTTCACGTAGAACAGAACCTTGAATGTGCTTCTTGCCATACTCGTTTTTTGTTTGCAAAGTTATTACTCAACGAGTTAGACCTTGATATGCCAACCTGTGCCACAAGCTGCCAAATACAACACGGTGTGTTAAAAATCACCATTCGGCGGGTAATGATTTGGAGACAATTCTTTTGCTTAGTAGTATATCCCTATTTTTCAGTAATTTACAAATCTACTTTATGGCAATAGGTAATGGATTTGTAACGTGCTATCTTCTTCATCTTGCTTCAAATTGAAGTGGAATGATTAGCTGATGACAAAGATACAATTATTTTCCGAATGTTCAATGCCGTATCTAAATTAATCATCATATTTGGTGGTATTTTCACGAATCATAAAAATAGAAATTCTGCTTTTAATTGCAGATTTTGTAGTTTAATTACAATATATTTGGTTATAATTTTATCATACGATATTTTATGTATATCTTTGCACTCAAAACAAGATAAACGCAACGGTTATGATAGCAGAGTTCAGTATTGAGAATTATTTCTCCGTTAAGTCGGTTCAAAAAATCAGTTTTGAACCTTCATCAGACACATTCATGTCCGATGAGTATTCGTATGAAGTGAAGGATGGCGTTAGGTTGCTAAAGTTGGGAGTCATTTATGGTGCAAATGCCTCGGGAAAAACCAATATATTGAACGCTATTGGTTTTTTCAGGATGCTTGTTCTGAGAATGCCTAAAGACCGTAATGCAAAAACAGGAGTTGTTCCCTTCATGCTGGACGATACATCAAGGAATGAAAAGACAAAGATGTCAATGGTGTTCTATATCAACCAATCCAAATATATCCTTAGTTTTGAATTGGATGAGAGATACATCTATTCCGAGACATTGGTCGTTTATGAGTCTATTCGTCCTACCAAATTGTATAGCCGTAGTTATGATGCCGATACAGACTCGACAACCATAGAATTTGGTGCGAATTTGAAAATGACAAAAAAAAGCCAAGACGTCATTTCTGGCAATACCATAAATAATTGTAGTGTGCTTGCTGCATTTGGCAAAAGCAATGTGGAGCGAACCAAACTGAATGATGTGTACGACTACTTTGCCACACAGATAAAGGATGTATTGGCTCCGGGAATGTTGCTGTCGGGATATGTAAAATCACGTTTGGATAAGGACGAAACTGGGGATTTGAAGAGGTTTGTATTGGACTTCCTGAAGGCCTCCGATTTTAATATAGAGGATGTTATCTTGCGCGAGGAAGAAGAACTGATTTCTCCAGAATTAGAGCAGTTGATTCAAAACGCCCCTATTGAAGATGATGCAAAAGCAGAGATGCTCCGAAAGGGTAAAATCACAAATACAGAACTGACTTTCAAGCACAAGGCTGGAGACAGTTTATATGACTTGTCCGAGGAATACGAGTCCAATGGTACTATAAGATTCTTGGGAATGGCAGTAATCCTGAATTTCCTGTTAAAAACCAATCGTTTTGTACCCATCGATGAAGTGGAAACAAGTATTCATTACGAGTTGCTGGCTTATTTCATAAAGGTATTCTTGGCAAACAGCGACGGAACATCTCAAATGCTCCTGACGACACATGATATAAATCTTCTCAACGAGGATTTTATCCGTCGTGATACGATATGGTTCACCGATAAAGACGAGCTGGGAGAAACTAAAATAGTGCGCCTCTCATCCTTGGGATTGCATAAGAACCTGTCTCCGTACAATGCCTACAAGCAAGGGAAACTGGTGAAATTACCATTCCTTGGCAGTCAATACATTAACCTAAATGACTAATGTTATGAGGCGGACAGTAACAAAAAGTATCGCCATCATAGGCGAGGGAGAAACAGAATGGTTCTATTTCGACTCTTTGAGGGTAGCGTGTCGTTATCCTTTCAAGGTTGCGCCAGACTTTCCACAGCATAGTGACATCAATCATATGCTAAAACTGGTTGAATCCTACTTGAACAAGCAGTATGATTTCATTGTATGCCTGTTTGATATGGATAGGCTGTATCAATATCCTTCCGAAATGCAGTTTTGTATCAGCGAGCAAAGAATGAGTATAGCAAAAAGAAATATGCAGGAAAGGTGATGTTTGTAGAAACGAATCCTTGCACGGAATTTTGGTTTCTGCTCCACTTCTTGCCTAATGTGGTTTGTCGGCGATACGAGAGTTATGAGCAACTGTTGCCTGAATTGCAGAAGTATATGGCGGGATATGAAAAGACCAAACGCTATTTCATACGCACCAACCTCTATAAGTACTTGACAGAGAATGGTGATTTGGAACGGGCGATGGCAAATTCAGAAAAGCTATGCCAATTATGTCAAGAGTCTCCTGAGGATTTGAAGGCATATTCGGAAATACACAAAGTGGTAAAATTATTAAATAATTTAGCGATATAATAGACTTATGTATCTAAGTAAGATTTATATAAAGAACTTTCGAGGTATCAAAGAACTATTGGTGAAATTTGATAAAAAACTGAATGTTATTATCGGATCTAACGGACAGCTTAAAACATCTTTGGTGGATGCTATCAGATTGTTTTATTCGTGGGGAGAACCGAACCGAGATATAGAGATAACAAAAGAGGATTTTCATGTTGAATTTACACAAAACCCCGATGGGACAACAACGGCAACCACCTCGACAAGAATAGATATATGTTACCTATTTGAAGGATTATCAGCACAGCAAGAAGGGGCATTTTATCAATATCTGGACAAAAAAGACGATGGCTCTATGGTTGCTAGGGTTCACCTGAGTTTCGAGATGAAGGAGAAGGGAAGAATTTATTCCTCATACATAACAGGTAAAGAGGAGAATGGTATTCGTGCAGATTGGAATACGTTTCATTATTTTCATCCTTATTATTTGGGAGCATTGCGCGATAGTACGCGTGATTTGATGAGCACACGTAATAACCTATTAGGACGGGTGATTAAAAGAAAGATTAATAGAGCAGGTTCGGAGGATGATGTGAAAAGCATAGTTGATAACGCAAATGTTCAGCTTTTGCAGAGACAAGAAGTAATGGAAACGCAAACTGGCATAAACGACAACCTGACCCAGATAAATAGGTCAGACCTTAAAGATGTAGAGTTGCATATAGAGCAGAATAGGATTGAGTATATTGTTAATATCATTAAACCATTCTTGCCATATTCACAAAATGACAAGAAAGGATTTGTGTTGACTCAAAATAGCCTTGGGTATAACAATCTGATATACATAGCTTCGGTATTGAGTGACATTAAAGATTGTCATGTGGATGACAATGTGAGTATATATGCATTGCTGATAGAAGAACCTGAAGCCCATCTACACCCACAACTACAGGTTAATCTATATAACTTCCTTAAAGATGCTGATGCAAGTGAAAATAGCCAGACATTTATCACAACCCATTCGCCGACTTTAACATCAAGAATACCACTGGAAAATATAATTCTGCTGAAAGATAATGACGCTTATCATGTGGGTAATTGTTTTAAAGAACGGTATTCAGAAAATATTATTCGGGATGTTGCTAAGAACAATAGACCCTTAAAGGTCGAAGAAGTTGTATCCTATAGAAAGATGATATCTAGATATTTTGACGTTACTCGTTCACAGTTGTTATTCTCGTCTGGTTGTATGTTTATTGAGGGTATCTCAGAGTGCCAATTAGTTGAGACATTCTCTAAACTGATTGACAAATCACTGATTGACAATCAAGTTGAGATTGTTGATACGGATGGAACTGCTTTCTATCAGTTCTTGATGTTATTTAATTCTTCTCATAAGGCGAAGCGTTTGCCAATGAAAGCGGCATTTGTAACGGATGAGGACCAATTTACTGACTCTAAGTATAAGGAATATAATCTAGATGAGTTGGTAAAAGATAATTATACAAAACTGCATACCCTTAGAGATGGGATTAATAATGGTAAAATGAATGGCCGCATTGATAATTTGAAAGCTATGGCTAATCATCAAGACGGTATTAAGGTATGTTCTGGAAAGAAAACACTTGAATATCAAATATGTAAAGCAAATGTTTTCGCGAATAAAGAGACAACGAGAGAGACTTGGCTTTACGAATTGATTAAACAAGAGAATATAGAAGGTATAAACAAGGTGGATTCCTACATGACAGGACTTGGAGAGGGAGAAATGAGCGAAGTGGAACAGCAGAATGTTGCATTGCTAATGTGGAAATGTCTGCCAAGTAAGGCTGAGTTTGCTCAAACATTAAATTCATTCTTACTAGATAAAAAAGGAATAGGAGGTGACATTAAGTTCACTTTGCCTCCATATATTCAAGATGCAATAACTCATTTAGTACCATGAGTATGGATTACGATATAACACCGCAACGACAAGTATATCTTGATGCACGTGGTTATACAATACTAACAGCGTGTCCTGGTAGTGGCAAGACTACGAGCATAGTGAAGAAACTTTTAACAGTGTCACATCATTGTGAAGAGCATTATGGCACGCATACAGGGTTTGCCTGCCTGTCATTCACCAATAAGGCTTGTGCTGAGTTAAAACAAAAATATAAGGAGATGCATAATGAAAGGTTGACATACCCCAATGAAGTGTTGACTATTGATAGTTTTATTATGCAGTATGTAGTGCTTCCGTTTTGGTATCTATGTGATGAATGTAAAAAGCGACCAATAGTAGTGAACGAAACAGAAATACTAGATCGGATTTATTATAACAATATTCAGATAAACGGTAAATGGCAGCAATACCCAGTGATGGCACTCCGAACTTACGCAAGTCTGATGCGCCGTAAGAATCCATCATTAGTATCAAGAGACAAGACGGCCTTTAAATGGAAGCACAAACCAGTGATTGATGCAAATGAAATTGCCTATTGCAATGCAGCTTTTACATATCGTTTAGAAAAAGGTTTTATTTCAAGCAGCGATGCACTATGGATGGCATGTGATATATTGGAGCATCATCAAGGTATAGCCAAAGCACTTGTAATGCGTTTCCCTTATGTCATCGTTGATGAGGCACAGGATAATTCTGAACTGCATTTTGAGTTTTTCAAGCTGTTAAAGAGAGCCGGTTTGCAAAATCTTGAATTTGTGGGAGATATTTGTCAGTCTATCTATGGATTTAACAATGCGAGACCAGAGTTGCTACAAAGCATGATGAAAGAAGGTGGATGGAACGTTTTGCCACTATCTGAATGCAGACGTTCTAACCAACGTATAATAGATTTGTATAGTAAACTGAAATCAAGCGATGTGCCGGCTATTACTTCACATGGTGTGGAGGATAAAGAAATTCCCATCGTAGTATATAAGTATGATGACGGGAATGTTAGGGATATTATTCGGAATTTCCACCAAGTTTGTGAAAATAATGATTTGCCAAGTAGAATTATATTAGCACGTGGAGTAAATAAGTGTAAGAAATTAGCCGGTGTTAAGGATGTCGATTTCAAGTACTGGAAAGCAGAACAACATCTGCCTTATTTGATAATAGATGCCGCCTTCGCATTCGATTCGGGAGATATGGACTATGCTTTTAGGAAAATAAGACTTGTATTAGCTGAACTTTTGGCTGGTAATAACCCTGAAGCAAGGCGTAAGTTCGTGCAAGAAATTGAACGTAATGTGGACTGGAATACAAGGATATTTAGTTTTCTAAAACAAATACCTGCATTTTCATTGAGTTTCAAAGACTGGTCAGAACAGACCTGTACATTATTAAAGGATTATTGGGAACTTGAAGAGAGACCTGTTTTTGTTCCATATCAAAGGCAAACGGGATATAAGATGAAGGAGATGGCAGATGCGCCTGTAGAGCAATATCACCAATCAAATAATAAGGGCAGTGAATACCATAAAAGTATAGATACGATACATGCTGCAAAGGGAGCAACTTTGGATGCAGTACTTCTGTTCCTGTCATCTGATAGTAGGGGACAAAGTGTTTGGCTGAATGATTTTCCACGCAGTGCAGTTAAAGTCATGACTGAAAGTCAGCGAATGATATATGTAGCTTGTTCGAGGGCTAGGCAATTTCTGGCATTGGCAGTCCCCAAGTCTATAGCAGATGAAAATATTAGGAGAGCCTTGGCTGGGGTGGACATAGATATTCGTAATATCAACCTGCAAGGTGAATTGACTTTTATAGATTAGTACATCAAAAACCTTGGGCGGAAACAAGTTTATAAGTTTCCGCCCATTTAACTAAGGGGGGTATAGAATGAGTCAAGACGCAATACTCCCCAATTAAAGTGGTTTTGAGGCAAGTACTTCTTTTATATATTGTTGATTCCGATTATCAATACCGAACTCCTTATAAAGTTGGGCATTCACATCGCCACAATAATCAATAATGCCATTGGCATCGGAATAGTCCAATAAATCTGGCACTTTCTTTGCCAAAGAGGTCAAGGATTCGTCTGTAAGCAAAAAGGCGAAGCGAATAATTTCACTTGTAGCATATTTGAAGAAGTTCTTGGCTTCTTGTTCTGTGGCGAAAGTTTTCAATGCCACGCGAGATCGCCCAAATGCACTATGGTTATCTACGATGGCGATTTGATTGCTACGCTTTTGTCCCCCGGCATTGGCACTTGAAACTATCACTTTCCATCTGTTCAAATATTCAAGTCCCGTTGTAATAACACCTTTGTTTGCGATATACCATTTAGCTCTACCGCTTTTACCTGCTTTATCATTGGTAAATAACTTTATTTCTGATTCATAATTGAAATAGTCTCCTTCACTGTACTCTCTTACAAGTGTGGGGTGTCGTTCTACGAAGTCGCTTTCTATAGAAAATAGTTTCTGAGACAAGACTGACTCGTGTAAACTTTTGTATTTACTAATAATGGCATCTAAACAAGAAACGATTTCATTATCAAGAGGATTTAATGGAAATAAATCTTCTTTAGGATTATCAGCATCAACTGCTATTTCTTTCCCATTTTTAGAATAGATATATTTAAAGCCACTACTTTCTTTATATATATCTTTCATAACAATAGACAAGCCATCTGCAATACCTACTTCTTTGAACACATCCGTTGAATCTGGAAAGAATTTCAAAAAGTACAAATGAGGATCGTTGATTTGCGAAAGGCCAAATTGTTCAAGCCCTTTCCCTGAGCGATGAATCCATCTTGCACCAGGATAGATTAGTGAAGTATATCTACCCAATCGGTCGCTTATTGTTTGAAAATGTTGGAATATACTTGAACTACGTTTTTGTCCGTTGGTTGTTTCCTTTTGGGCAACAACCTCTTGATACGGAGGATTCCCTACTATTGCATTGAATTTCATATTCTTTATCCCTGTTCTTTCTGAAACGAATTTATCAATCTGCTTGATAAAGTGTTCAGGCTTGTTTTTGATTTGATTGATTAAGTCCTCAAAGTATCTGGTGTTTGCCTTTGCTTTACGAAAACCGATGAGGGTTCGCTTGGTGATACTCTTTGCCATCGGAGTTTTGCAGATGACAAAGATGTTTTCTGCGACTATCTTGTCCCATATCCGCTGTTCGTCTTCAATGCTTGACACCGAAAACAGCGAGTTTTTGACACGTGTGCGGTAGATGCTGTATGCCATATAGAGAGGATATAACCCCGACTTTGAGTTGATTTCAAGAATACGAGAATCTTCGGCAAATACATTGGCGGTCACTTCGCCCTTGTCGATGAAACGAGGTTCGTGCAGTGTAGTTTCATACCCCTTTTCAAAGAAGTTGTATCCACCCAAGCAGTCGCCAAGGTGCATGTTTACCACACGCCAAGGAGTAAGCACCGTTTCCTTGTCCGGATTACGGAATGTGCTAAAAATATCCGTTATGCGCTCAATGCGTTCCTCCACACTGAGTTTGTCGGCAGCACGAGCCATAGCACGGATACGCTTTCCGGCGGCACAGAATATCTCCGGATCGTAGTATTTTTTGATGCTGTTGAATTTCTGCTTGGTAACACCCTTAGGCATAAACTCTTCCCACGATTGAGGGTCGATGAGTGAAGCGAAGTTGTCAATGGTGATTTCTTGAGATTCGTCTTTCAGCTCCGCTCCATAAATCAGCAAAGGCATACGGATAGAGATACCCCGAAGAATGGAAATGGCAGCTTCCCGATTGTTCTTTTTCTTTTTCAGTTCTTCAAGACGTTGCTTCTCTTCCTCTGTCAAAGGCTGTTTGTCCTTGCCTTTCTTCTTGGATTTCTTTTCAAGACTTTCAAGTTCCTCGTATTGCTCATCAGTCAGCCCCTGATTGTTAATGTCCACTTGATTCGTCTTGGGCATGGCTTTAGTCTGACCGATAATCTTTTTGAGGTCATCGAACTCCTGCAATTCCAAATCATTAAGTTTCATCAACTCGTCATTATACAGACTTCTGTCTTCAAAACCATTACGTACAACCCGTTCCACATAAACCTTTTTGAGCTGTTCTAGCATCTTCGGCACATCAAACTGGTTCATCTTGGAACCCTCGATGGATATTATCGGGCAGAAGTTCAGGAACTCGCCCATAATCTTACGGTCATTGCCGCTGGTCTTTCCTGCCTTGGATGAAATCTTGGCTGTTTCGGCTATCACCTTCAATGTCCTGTCTGGAGCAAAATCAAAGACATAGCATTGCTCTTTTACTCTTCCGTTGATAGTGGCAGGAGTCTGTACACGGAAAATGGTCTGCATATAACTGGAGGCAGCTGTGTTATATGAACCAGACAACATAAACACTGCAGTCCAAGCCTTAACACTGACACCCGTTGTCAGTCTGCCACAAGACAAGGTTATGGTACGAGTGGCGTCAGGGTCTTTGCCAATGGCTTCTTCTACCGCCACAAGTGCATCCTTGCTTTCTTCATCCTCGTCTCCATTGCCGGCAACATTCACCACCTTGAAATGTTGGAATACTGGATGTGTCTGCAACATGGCACTCATTGCCCGTGCCTCCTTCACTCCCGGCAGCATCCACAGGGTATGACGGAAGATGTTGCGGTATTCCTCATTCGCAAACGGATAGCAACTCTCCTTGTCCTCTTTGGTTATAAGATTCAAGAAAGCACTTACATCCTTGTCATGAACGAAAGTTCCACTATTATTTACACGGAAGAACTCACGGAAGTTGAATGCCACATCTTCATCAACAAACTCATTGAGCAATCGTCCGAGGTCATAGGTGTAAATGTTCATGGTAGGCAGTGAGGCGTATGGATTAGGGTCTCCAAAATGCAGTTCATCCCAAGACGCTTTGGCTCGCTGCTCCATCACATAGTCCCAAGTGTATATCTCATCCTCCTTGAAATCGTCCAACAAATTGAAAGGAGTGCCGGAAAGACGCAGAATCTTGGTTTGATCCTTCGTAAGTTCCTGCATTACAGCCTTGCCCAATTCCGTCTGTGTACCTTCGTGCGCCTCGTCCACAATGATACAGTCCCAAGCGGTGGCAAACACTTCATTGTTCTTATCAAAGTTGCCGCCTACAAGTTCAGAACCACGCAAGTCTTGCATGGAAGCAAAGTAAACATATTTGCATTGTCCTTGTTTAGCTCTTGTTTCCAGCGAAATATGGCTGTCACCGTTATTCTTTGAGCCGTATGCAAAATCCCGCCTATCATAGAATATCTTGCCAAAGTCCTCAAACCAACCGCTATCAACTACTGGGCGGTGGGTAAGAATCAAGGTTCGGCTGAAAATCATATCTTTCACTACCTGTAATGCAGACAGCGTTTTACCGAAACGCATCTTGGCGTTCCACAGCATTTGGTTTCCTTTCTTAAACTGCTTTTTAGTCTTTTCTATGGCTTCACGCTGTTCCGGTCGGAATACAATAGGACTTTTGTCGTGTGAAACCTCAGCAGAAGATAATGATTCACGCCCCTCTTTTACGGCTATTATCGCCCGTTTAATTGTTTCAAGGTCGGTAATAAACCACTCGTTGGCTTTGTTCTCGGTATCAAATATCTTTTTCCTAATACCTGAACGCTCCAGCACGCTATGCACTTCCTTGTCATTGAAAGAACACAAACCATACTTGCTGTTGTATATCGTAAGTTCCGTATATAAGAGGTCGTATGCGATACCTGCCGTTTGCGTATATTGGTTGATACGTTTCTTGGCAGACTCGTTGAGGGCTTTGCTGTTGGGAGCAAGACCGAAAACATTGTCATTATCACAAGTGGCTTCTCCCACTTTCAGACATCCACTGTGCGCAGCATCGTTGATGCGGAACACATATATCAGTTTTAACTTTAGTGAAGATGTGAATTTCATACCGCACTATTTTATTAGGTCTATAAATCGGATTCGTTTTCCCTTTTTGCCTGTTGCCTTGTCGGTGGCATGCCAGTCCTTGATTTGGCAATAGACCCCATTGTGCCTGCGGATGTCATCTTTCAGACATCCTTCACATTGGGTGACCACTTCGTTAGTCCCGAACAGGTCGGCTACAACTTCCCTACGTTCTCCGCAACTATTTGGAATGACACCTTTTAATCCGTCCATCTGCCATACGTTCCACGAAATGATGTAAGCGATGTAGTTAACGGATTTCAATAGAGGGTTTTTCCCGAACTTGTTGCGGTAATACTCAATAAAAGAGAAAAGAAGGGATTCACGGGCAAGCAGAAGATTGTCACCTTGCCATTCGTAGGCATAGATACTCTTGTAGGCATCCTGTACGGCTTTCAGCCACTCACCAGAAGTAGTAGCGTTCTCGCTGATAATACGCAGCTTACGGTCAAGCAATCCAATACGCCTCTCCACCGGAATAAACTCCCCTGTAGTGGTATCGTAACGACTCACGAGGTAGGGAGCCTCGCCACAAGTGATTTCCATACGGTTCTCACGCACATAGTCCTTCCAAGTCTTGCCCTCAGGAAAAGTAATTTTTTCCTCATTGACCTGCCAAGTGTTTGTACCATCGGCTACGGTTATCTCCTTGTTGAATACATCCTTTCTGCCAAACCAAGCCTCGTCTATCAGATTGTTTTGTGCATTGCATATCCACGAAGGGGTAAACACTTCGGCCATTTCATGGGAACGCATGGTCTGTGTTACCTTATGCTTCAATACACGAGGCATGACCACATTGCCGTTATTCCCTGTTATCAGTTCAGGCAAAATAGGTGATTGATACTCGTAACCGATACCCAAATGCTCATAATCCGAGGTTGCCCAAAATATATTGTGCTGAATACCGTTTTGGCTCGTTGTATGGTCTTTGAGCAATGTATTCAGCAAATCGGGCGAAAGTGCAATTAGATTGGTTTCCTGTATGTCTATGTTATCGGTTGTTTTCTCAATCATCTTCAATTACATAAAGGGAATGAGAAAGTCCCGATGTCTTTCTTGGAAAGAGGGAGGACTAAATCTAAAAGGCTGATTTATAGAAGTATTCTATCTTATTGAGATAAACAACGATATAGTTTTTAATATTCCAATAAATTTATAGATAGTACAATGCGCTGAATTTTCAATAAAATGCGTAAATTTGCATCAGAGTAAGTCCCTCTTTCCAAGAAAGATACATTTTTGCTAAACATTTTTGCTCTTACAGACTTTTCAATATCTGTGCATTGGCATTGTCCACCAGAGTGTTATCCAATGATGCCAGATAAATTTGGGTGGTACTTTCAGAATCATGTCCCATCCCCTCACTGATAACAGAAAGCGGTATATTCTTGTACTTGGCTGCGCTTGCCCAAGAATGCCGGGCGCAATACATGCTTAATGGCGTAGATATATTTACCAGTTTTGCAATCTCTTTCAAATGGCGGTTTATGCCGGACAAGATATTCCTGTAGCACTTATGACTATCGAGGTACGGATATTTCAGAATGGGCAAAAGATAGGAACTGCTACTGTCTGTGGAATACTTATTTATGATTTCCTGCATACACCTTTCCCATTTGATAACCAACAATTGCCCTGTTTTACGTCGACGATATGACAAACTGCCGTTTTGGAGATCACTCTTTTTCAGATATGCCATATCTACAAATGCCATTCCTCGTGTATAGAAACTGAACAGGAACATGTCCCTTGCAAATTCCAGATTGGGCTGTAAGGATAGATTCATGTTCTTTATACGCTTGATGGCAGATAAGGGAACTGCACGCTTGACAGTCTTGTCCACTCCCGTATAGACATGCCTGAAAGGATTACACTGATTAATCAATCCTTTTTCCAATGCTCGGTTATATACGGCCCGGAAAATTCGCATATAAAACGAACTGCTATTACGTACCGCCCCTTTGCCATGGAGATAGGCTTCATAAAGCTGCATTAAATCAGAATCTATTTCCGATAAGGCCACATCCTTGCACTGTCTGAATTGCATAAAACTTTTTAAGGCATAGGAATAGTTCTCAGCCGTGCGTATCTTTCCCATCTGCTTGAGGTGGGCTATCGTGCCTTGCATAAAGTTGAATAATGACTGTTCGTTTACCGCCTTATTGAAAGTTGAAATTATATCATCAGCTGTATATATAACATGCATATTTTCAAATCTGCCTATGATTGATTGTAGTCGCTTAACGTCCCAGTTTATTCGCTCCTGAATCGACTGCAGAAAATCGTATCGATTATCAGAACCGATTATGATAGAATTGTTTTTATTGTTCCACTCGTGCGTAAAAAGTCGGAAATCCGTCTTTAATTGACGGATTACTCGATTCTGAATAATTTGATAATAGATTGTACCCTCCTTACCTGCGGTAGTGGATGGTCTGAATTTTACTTTGATACTTGCCATACGCTCACTTTTTAAGTTTGTCCGATTGAATGGGCTTGCCCTTGATGGACGTTGCCTTGTTTTCCTGCTCTTTTGCCGCCTGTTCTTTTAGTCGGGCTTGTTCGGCAAGGGCAGCTCGCTTGCGTACTGCTTCTTCGTAGGCTTTCACATCTTTACGCATTTGGCGAATCTTGTTGTTATCCCTGTTAAGTTCAAAGATGTTTTCCAAGTTTTCAATCAGTTTTGGTGAGGCTTCGCCTTTCATTTTGATGTAGCGATACTTCAAATCATTGTCGATACGCTCATAGTTCGGTTGTCGAACAAAATAGAGTGCGACAGCCAAAACGACAATCGCTGCAAACATTCCGCTAAAACCCCAGAATATGAAAGGCGATTCAATACTGAAACTGTGGTGGCTCTCATTGTAAATTCCTCCTTTGATATTTTCATCTGTAGCTCTTAGCAAGGATTTCAGCTCTTCCGTTTCCTGCGTTTGTATTGCTTTAATATCCGACATCATCTCCATTATTTTATCGGAAGAATCGGTCTGCTGTTTCCGGTTTTGCCGATATTCGTTCCTTAATGCGGACAAGGTTTCCACAAACTTATCCGGAGTAGAAGCTCGATTTAAGAGATTTGCAGTATCGCACTTAATAGAGGCAAGTCCTTCTGAAGTGCGTTTAAACTCTGTTTTAACGGCGTTCAAATCTTGTTTTAACTCCTGTAATGAAAATTCATTTACACTATTATTTACTTCGGAATTTCCATTCTCCGATTGGGATATGGATAATCCGTTTACCTTATTCTCGATTCTATCCAAGCACCCATAGATGCTTTCAATAAGTTCTTCTTGTTTCATACTATTGATTTTTAATGTTATACCTTTGATTAATAATTATGTGTCGAATTATAACCCGAAACTATTCTTGCGTTTCTTTTTCTTCCGTCTGCGGAGTAACTCGTCATACGGAATCTGTTCGTCTTGTTGGCTATTGCCTGATGGCATAAACAATCCCAGTCCGCCTTCAATCAAACCGTTGTCTTGTGAATATTGCAGTTGTTCCTGCGATATTATTGACTCTTGTTTCGGTTTTTTAGGCTCTTGTTCTGTTTCCGGCTTATTCCAACTTAGACGGGCATTTAATTTGGCAAAACTGAAATCCCTGCTGATTTGCGAAGCCTTGAATGTCAGTCCGTCTTTGGTAAAGCGTATGCCTTGAATATCATTCAAAGACTTTATCTCACGGCTTCTTTTCACAAACTCCAGCTTGACACCATGTCCGACTAAATTGTCATTGAACTCATTCCATGTTTTGGAATATTTTAGAGCCTGTTTGACCGCATTGTGAATCTCATATTTCACACGCTCTACAGGACGAAGTTTCTTCACATTGGTCTTACCTTTATCCTCTGCGTAGGTCAATCCGTACTTGTCTTTAAGTCTCTTTGTAGCAATTTCATTACGCTTAAAGTCGTTCTGTGAAGAGATTACTTTTCCGTCATATCCGATACGGTTATAGACCAGATGGCAATGCGGATTGTCCGTATTGTTATGCCTTACCAATATGAATTGAGTGTCTTTTATTCCCATCAAATCCATGTATTCCATAGCAATTTTAGCCATAAACTCATTTGAGAGTCTTGGCTTGTCTTCGGGTTTGAAACTCAAAGCGATGTGACCGACAGGCTGTTTTATTTTCGGATTAAGCATACGCTGGTAGTTGAAACTATCCGTTAATTCACGGTTACTGCCCAACAATACACCATCGGAAGCGATGATTTCAGCATTGTCTTTGCCCATCACGTAGCGGACGCATCCGCCAAAGGATTTTCCTTTCTTTATCTTGCCAATCATAACTGCCTCCTTTCCGATGATTTATACTCGTTCATTACCGCTTTCAGTTTTTCAAGCAATTCCATCAGTATATTCTTGGTACGGTTGAATCCTGCCTGATGCGACAGCTTTGTAAGCTGGTTCAGATTGTTCGCCATTCCAACAAGATTGCGCATGGTGGCCGCTTCTTCCGGAGAGTGCTTAGCCATAATCTGTGCATTGAATGTGGAATCCCTGATATACTCCGCAAGCGTCCTGTTCGCCTGCCTGCTGCGAAGACACAGCCTGTCGTAATCAGGCTTGGAGAATTTCACCGTCACGGATTTTGTCAACTTGCGAAGGCTGCTTGCTTTCGGTCTCCCTCTCGGTTTGATTTTGTCTTTGTTACTCATATTACTTGGTTTATTGTGATAAGTCATTTTACCATGTTGGTATCTTTTACAATCTGCGACCGTTGGGAGCGGATTGCCTCCACTTGTGAAAGTGGAGCGAGGTTTTCGGGTGCAATGGCGGCTTGTCCGACATTTTTCGGCATCCCGAAAGATAACCTCGCTCCCTCCCCGAAACAGACGTTTCACTCCTCACTCCGATTGGAGGGATTCAAGGATGCCTGACGGCACTAATGCAGCGTGCAGATACATTTTTCATCGGTTATATGTTATAATTTACGCCACTGTTCAAACTCTTCCGAGTAGATTTCAAGATGTTGTCGGGCGATGTTTTCAAGAAGTCCCGAAACACTCATTCTGCGGCTTCCGAGTTTGCGGACAAACTCGTCAAGCCTGTCACGCACCTCGCAACTGACAAATACGGGTTTGCGGTCTTCGATTTTCGGAACTTGCAGGAAAGCGGTACGGTATTCTTCCAATGACATCCTTCGCTGTCGGCTGCTAACCCGACAACGGGGTGTCGAAAATGTCCTATCTTTCCCCATCGGCATTTGAAGATTGCCGGATGGGATTTCGGATTGTTCCGTGACGGTTAATGGAGTTTCGATACCGACATCGCCAGTAAACGATTCTTCTGTACTTTCAAGATTTTCACCATCTGGAAGAAACTGTGACATTTCCGTACCAGTCATAGCTTCCCATTGCTCTTTGCTAAAACTTTTCTTTGTTGCCATAATCTTTGAATTTTAATCGGTTTATACAGTGGTCTCAGTGCGCACATTGACCTGTTATCGGCAACAAAGGAAGTAGGTATACTGCATGGAATCAAGCAAATGGAGATAGCGTAGCAATTATGATGGCTTTTGCGTTTTAGCCACTGAATCAACAGTGCAAACTGCAATGATTTGCCATACTCGAACGATTATAGATATTGGATAATGATTCGTTAGAACAGAGTTTTTGTTGAATCCGGCAGATGTGGTTTCTTACATTGGATAATATTACTGTATCGCCATTCCTGTTTGATTACTGCAACCTGTTCAATCGGTACTAATGGAACATGGCTCTTTCCCGATTTACATAATCATATCCGCTGATTATGCAACACGATGACAACCGATGTAACAGACCGTCAGTCGTTTGTAAATCCATTGTGGTGTGATTATTCCTGCTTTTCTTTGCATTGAAAACAAGGAAACAAGCCGCTGTCTTACGCCAACTGTGCCACAGGATTCCATTTATCGGAAGTGTTGGGTGTAATGAGTGATTCGGTTTTACCTTAGCGGCGAGAATTGAAGACAATGTATAATCTAAATATCGGAAACAATGGAAATCATCAGTTTTGAGAAAAAGACATTTGAGGAAATTTCAGCCAAGCTGGATTACTTCGTGCAGAGGATGGAAACCCTCTGCAATAACCATGACCAAAAGGAAACGGGCAAATGGATGGACAGTCATTCCGTATGCAGGAAGCTGCGTATCAGTCCGAGAACATTACAGACTTTCCGTGACAATGGGACGCTTGCCTTTACTAAAATCGGAAACCGTACCTATTACCGTCCTGAAGACGTGGAACGTGTAATCTCAGATGTGGAAGACAGACGGAAAGAAGCCAAATGGAAAAGCAGGGATATTTGACCGAGAATATAGAGTAATCAATGTATAACCCAATAATTAAAGCGTATGAGCAATGAAATCAGAGAAAAAGACCATGAGTGGGTAAAGAATTTCCACTCTAATTTTGACAGGCTTCTGGCTTCACTTGAAAAGTTGTTAAGCCAACACCAACCGTCCGTATATGGCGATGAACTGCTGACCGACAAGGAAGTGGCATACCTGCTGAAAGTGAGCCGAAGAACACTGCTCGATTACCGCAACAACGGAATCCTACCCTACACGCAGGTGGGCGGCAAAATCCTGTACCGAACTTCCGATATAGAACGTATTCTGATAAACGGATACAAGGAAGCGTACAGATACAGCGAAAGCGGATGATTTTTTTGGAGGGAGCGCAGTTTGCCGTCTGCCCGTTTCATCCGGTTTTCAAAAAAATAGCCTTCCTCTATAAAAATCTGAAAAGCATATAGAATCGGTCATATATTTCAGACTTGTCTATATGCTTTTCGGTTGTTTATATCGACTTTTCCGTCAGTCGCTTGTTTCCGCTGCCGTCAGCGTCCATTGTACAGACGTGAAAGGGAAAAGGTTTTCGGGGGGAATACTCTTTGCTTGCAAAGGAAGATTCCGCCCGAAACGGTACAGCCGCCAGACCTTTTCACTTTCAAAGAAGTCTGTACTAACTTTAATGGACGGGCGAGGAAATATGCGACTGACGGAATATGTATATGGTCAATCAGAATATTGGTTGTTCTGCTCCCTTTGTCCGTAGTGTATGTTTTTAACATTATCGCTATCCCTGTTCCATTCCGGAATTTCATACTTGGCCTTAATGCTCGTACTGATTCGTTTTATATCCTCATTAACTTTTTGGCGGGTCAGTTTTGCATACAATTGTGTTGTACTGATATCCTTGTGCCCCATCATCTTACAGACGGATTCCAATGGAACACCCTGAGAAAGAGTAATCAGCGAACCGAAATTATGCCGGGCCATATGAAATGTTATCCGTTTGTCTATATCGCATCGCTCCGCCAGTTTCTTGAAGTTGGCAGTCAATGCCGAACGTGCCGGAACTTTGAAAATCCTGTCATCCACACGCTGTTCCTTGTATTTGTCCATAATCTGTTGTGGTAAGTCAAGAACCTGAATGATACATTCGCTTTTTGTCTTTTGCCTGTTGAACCGTACCCATAGTTTGCCGTCTTCTGTACGGTAAAAATGATCTTCCCGTAAATTGCGGAGGTCTATATACGAGATTCCTGTGAAAGAGCTGAACACAAACAGGTCTCTCACATAACACAGGAATTTCTCTTGTATCGGTATGCTCATTAGGCGTTTCAGTTCATCCGCTTCCAAATGACGGTGTTTCTTAATCGCCTTTTCCGGGAAATAACCCGAAAAGGGATTCTTGTGTATCGTTCCTTGCGCAATGGCTCTCTTGACGATGGTTTTCAACATGACGGTAAACCCTTCAATAGTGGAAAGAGAGCGTTTGAGGTCTGCTCTCATATAGGAATCGTACTTTTCAATGAAGCTGTAATCCAATTGTCTGAGTGCGATATCATCGGCATTGTAATACTTCCGGATAAACTTCTTCAATCTGTTATATGAAGAATGATGGTTGTGCAGTGTGCCGTAAGAACGTGTCAGCCCAACCTGTTTGGAGAGTTCCTCGATATATTCCTGATACAGTTCCAATAAATTACGTTTTCTTGTACCGATACCGCTAATGGCGTTCTTTACAAGTTCCGCTGTTATATACCCTTGTTCCGAAAGTATCTCATCATAATAGCTGTGTATGTCTGCCGTCAGTTTCTCTATGGCACAGTTGATTTTCTGAACTTCACGGTCTTTCCCTTTAAGTCTGTATCTTTTGGCATCCCATAATGCAGGGTCTATATCCATCTTTGCGGAGAATTGCGCTACTTCCGTATTTATGGATATCCTGCCCATAAGGGGGCACAGACCGTTCTTTTTCACCTTCTGTTTGTTGATATAAAACAGAACGGCAAACGTGCTGTATGTTGTTTTCCTGTTGTTCATACGCTGTCTGGTCTTTGTGGGCAATTATCGGTCAAAATGAATTTTTCTCTTATCCGGACTTGCAAATCACCCATATCTGCGCCGATCTTTTCTTGGGTAAGGTGGGCGTATATACGGGTGCTTTTCCAACTTCGGTGTCCCAGCAGTTCACGAACCGTATCCATTGGAACACCTTGGGACAGAGTGATTAACGAGGCATACGTGTGCCGGGCTTGATGGAATGTCAGGCAACGCTCTATCCCACAGTATTTTGCAATCTTTTTAAGATTGATATTTGTCTTGCTGCAACTCAACATCGGGAACAGCCTGCCTTGGTCGGATATGCCGCAATACTTCTTTATCAATTGTAATGGAAGCTCCATCAAAGGAATATGGCAAGGCGTTCCTGTCTTCTTTCTCGCTGTATGTATCCACCATACACCGTCTTCGGCCTGTTTCATATTTTCGGGTGTCAAGTTACGGAGGTCGCTGAACGCCAATCCGGTCATGCAGGAAAATATGAAGACATCACGTACCAGATTCATATTGTCTTTTGGCAAGGGAGTCGTGAGAATCAGATTGAATTCCTCTTCGGACAGGCATTTGGCGACAAGAGGTTCTGTCAGATATTTGTAATCCATGAACGGGTCTTGTTTGATGAGTCCGTTATCCATTGCGGACTTGATTACCAGATGCAGACGTGCCATAATATTGACAATGGTATTGCAGGTCATCTTCAAGTCGGCACGGAGGTACAGGTCGAATGCTTTCACAAATGTCGGGTTCAAGGATTGGAACGCCATATCCCTTACCTTGTATTTCTTTTGAAGAAAATTCTTTAGGTGGTTCAGTGCCACGCAATACCGTTTATAGGTGTCAATGGAACGGTTGACACCCACTTTCTTGTAGAATTTCTCGTTGAGATGCTCGTAATGCTTGACCAGCGTGTCCTGCTCGGATGCGATTCCTTGAAAAGCGTTTTTCACATCAATTGCAAGGACATTGTCGCTTTTCAGTTGCAGGTCTTTGTATGCGGAATGGATGGCCACACATAATTTGTCCAGCTCTGCATTGGCGTTTAATGCCGCCTTGCTTTTACCTTTTGCCCTGCCGGACTTTACATCCCATAACTTTTCCTGAATATACACTTTGGCACTGAACTGTACCATTGATTTGCCAATGCGTATCCGTCCCAAAACAGGGGCGATTCCATCGGCTCTCGTCTCATTTTTCTTTAGATAGAAAGTCACTTTTAATTCATTCATAATCAGCTCTGTTTTTAATTGCAAATTTACATGCGTTAGAGCTAATCATTGGTATGCAAAAGACTGACAATCGGTGAAATAGAATCTCATAAAGAGAAAATTTCATGCCGTTCTACGAAAAATCACTCACGTATCATTGGAAACCCATTGCTTTCAGGTAGTTCCAGCCTTAAAAGCAAGACCTTCCGGATACTCAAACAGGTAATGTATTCGTAACGGAACACTTTCACATTTATGTCATTTTTTGCATTTCAGCCACTTGTTTTGAATGGGAAGAATATAGAAGATTACACTGCTTGTCAGATAGTTATGCAAATCGGTAAAAGTTTGCGTTTTGGATATACGATTTGGAGACCGTTCTTCTTCATAAATCCGCTTTCCTTTACGTTACCTCGATTTTTCGCCTGTCCTCATTTGTCTTCGCAAACGCCTTATTGACAGGCATTACGAAGACATTTGTCCCTTTTTATTCGTCTTTTCCAGAGATTT
>OJLA01000742.1_pt1 | contig 24952 bp, 19 predicted proteins | sample 1596611 | NCBI WGS metagenome assembly OJLA01 (sample SAMEA4350168, study PRJEB24818) | metagenome | biome: human; feature: gut; material: faeces | place: Denmark | collected 2013-09
CTTGCTCTGTGGTTGGTGTACGTGGTGTTGACGCTGGGGTTGTTTTCATTGTTGTGGTTTTTTTGTCGAAGCAGAAAACGGGAGAGGAGGTCTAGTACGGTCTCGTTGGCTCGGAGATTTCTATAAGAGACAGGTTCCGATGCTCTACCTCGGTTTCCGCTACGTAAGAAAAGCCGCTGCCCACTATGCAAAGAACGACGGCACGCCTTTCACCTCCGAAACCATCGGCATGAAAGTCGACTACTGGGACGAAAGAAAAGACGACTAAAAATAAAGAGATGTGGAATCCGCTGTGGGTTTCACATCTTTTTTGTTGGGGAAGGCCAGCCGGGGATGAAACATTATTTCAAGAACGTATGGCGTTTTCTCTTTCTTTTGCATTTCTTTTGCAAGTTAAAGAAAGATTTATAGATAGAAATATAGAAATGTGATAAGTGAAGTGTTATAATGAACTTGAAGGGTAAGAAGACCTTTCACCAACCACTGCCGCAAAGGCAGCGAAATCGGAACACATGCGTTTTCTCCTTTCCGGATTAGATTGTATGTAGTGAATGATAGTTCATGAAACTTGTATGCTTTTTTTAGGATTTGAGTTGTCAGTTCTACTGTTAGCTGTTCCGTGTTCCGTACGAGAAAGCTCCGGGAAACCGGGGCTTTTTTGTTGCCTCTGAAAGGTGAAGATTGACAGGAAGGCGCTCTGCGTCTTATCCTTATAAGATAAACAGGAAAAGAGGGAAACCATGAAGACGATATCGATTGTGATGTTTGATGATTTTGAAACGCTTGACGCATTTGGTCCGGCAGAGGTCCTGTCCAAACTGGATGGATACGAGATCCGCTCCGTATCGCTTCTTGGCGGCATCGTGACAAACAGCCAGGGCATCATGGTCGTGACCGAGCGCATGCTCGACGTGCAGGATTCAGATATCCTCATCGTCCCGGGAGGCATGGGGACAAGAACCCTTGTCACCGACGACTGGTTCCTCTCCGGCCTCAGCGACCTTGCCTCAAAGGCGAAATGGGTGCTCTCCGTCTGCACAGGTTCTGCACTTCTGGCGGCAGCAGGCATTTTGGACGGCCGGCACGCGACGACCAATAAGAATGCCTTTGACTGGGTCAGGAACCAGGGGACAAGCGTCCTCTGGGAAAGAGAACCCCGCTGGGTCCGTGACGGCAATATCTATACCGCCGCCGGTGTCTCCGCAGGCACCGACATGGCAGTAGGCTTTGTTGCCGATCAGTTCGGGAAAGAAAAAGCAGAAGAAATCTGCAAGCAGATAGAATACCACTGGTACGACAACGCCGCCCATGATACGTTCTGAAAAGCGAATAAGAAATAAAAAAGAGGTTGTAGAAATGTGCGATCATTTCTACAACCTCTTTTTATTATTTCTTTACTGCTCTTGGTTTCCTTCCGCTCGACTTGATGAACTTCTGTATATAATAGGAAATCTCCGCATAGAGAATCGCAATCGTCAGATGGGCGAGAACAAAGGCAGGCACGTTTGGCGCGCGCATCCGTGTCCCCGTGACAGGAAGCAGGAAAATACGATTTCCCATGTGGAACCCAAACGAGAAGTAAATTCCTGCAGCGGCCAGTGCCACAGCAAGCACCTTAAGGAAAATAGAAATAGTCTTCGTATTTCCCAGGTGCAGAGCCTTCTTGAAACGCGGAAGAAGAGCGCTCCAGTGGATCCCCAGGTGCAGCCCAATTGCAACGAGCATCACATAACCGCCGATCCGGTGAATCCTGTGAACGATGAGCGGCGCATTGATATCCAGCGACAGCTTGTAAGAAATCAGCGGCGCCGTAATCATGACTGCGAGGAACGAACCTATAAGCACGACATCGATCAGAAACGTGAACCGCCTGTCCCAGTTCCACCGCCCGCGCGGAAGAGACTTATACCACTGCCTGTTCAAATAATTATGGAAAATGACGATGACAAAGAAAATCATCCCGAAGATTTCATGATGCGAACTCCCGATCTGGCGGTAATCCAGAATCGCGAGGAATAAGACAAGCATCACCGTGTCTACAATCATACGAAGCTTCATAATATACCTCCCAAGAACCTCTTTTCTTCATTTTAGCATGCGGTAGGATACCATGTGAAATGCGAAATATGACAGAGAAACTATAGAAGAAATGTATGGAAAAGGAAATCAAAAAAGCTGCAGCGAAACAGGCAATCATTTCGCCACAGCCCTTTTTCAATTAACGCACAGGTTTTGCTGGCGCTTTACGTCCCAATTTCCTAAGATGCATCTGAATGAAGTAAGACACCGCCGCAATACCGATGACATCCACCAAATGTCCCAGCATACCGATATACACGCCGGAAGGATTCAGATTCGGACGCGTGCCCGTCGGAAGAATAAAGTAAATCGCGCCGAGAACGATCCCAAGGACCACGAGCCGGACGATTATTCCAGCTGTCGAAACATTAGCAAGATGCAGCCCGTTCACAAAACGAGGTTTCAAAATCGCCCAGTGAATCCCAAGATGCAGCCCGATCGCCGCCAGCATAAGAGCGCCGCCCGCTTTATGGATACCCTCAAGAAAATGAATATTGAAACCAAGAGAGTAGGAGCGGGAAATGAATGGAGCAGTAAGGAGAACAGCCAGGAAAGAAACAATCAAAAGCCCATCGACCGCAGCCGTATACTTCCTCTCCAGTCCCCAGGACCCTTTACTCAAAGACTTGTACCACTGCCTGTTCCAGTAATTGTGCAAAAAGACCAGAACAAAAAGCACCATGCCCAAAGTCTCATGCCAGTAATTTCCAAGCGGCTTGTACCCGACCACGATCAGAAATACAAACAGCATTGTCATATCCAAAATAAACCGCTTCTTCATCCCGCTCGCCTCCTTGCAAAATCTGTATTGATTCTTTTCTATATTTTAGCATGAACAAACGCTGAATTGTGACAGTTAAACAAAATTTTATCTTTGACATGAGGGAGAGGAAATGCCTGGCATAAAAGTTTTTTATAGTACATTCCTATGACAAAGCGTGACATGTTTATCTGTTATAATAAAAACAACTTATTAAAAATCCGTAAATAAAAAATATAGAGATGAATCATTTTTCGAAGAGGAACTGCGATGAAAGAGATTCTGAAGAAATCGAATTACAAAGCGATTCTGCATTCTAAACGTGCCAATATTTATTATCTTGAGAAATGCCGAGTCATGCAGAAGGATGGACGTGTCGTCTACTTGACTGAAAGCAGCGATGAAAATTTATTCTGGAATATTCCTGTTGCCAATACGACGGTCATTCTTTTGGGGAGCGGCACATCCTTGACCCAGGCAGCTGTCCGGGTGCTTGCTTCTGCAGGTGTCATGATCGGATTTTGCGGGGGCGGTGGTACGCCTCTTTTTGCCGGTACGGATATTGAATGGATGATGCCGCAGAGCGAATATCGTCCGACGGAGTACATGCAGGGGTGGATTTCGTTCTGGATGAATAAAGAAAGACGCCTCGAAACGGCTAGAGACTTCCAAAGAGCCAGATGTGATTTTCTTGAAAAAACATGGGGGAAAGATAGGGATCTGCATGAGGAAAATTTCAATGCGGACGATCCTGAAATCGAAAGAGCATTGGCGGTTTATAGAGGTAAGATAGACAGTGCAAAAGACGTGACGGAATTGTTACTGTCAGAAGCAAAATTCACCAAATCCCTCTATAAATATGCAGCTAAGAGAACCAGACTTCCGGATTTTACCAGGAATCATGACGGTGATGATGAAGCGAACATCTTCCTGAATCATGGAAACTACCTCGCCTATGGTTTGGCAGCTTGTACTCTCTGGGTATTGGGAATTCCGCATGGGTTTGCGGTCATGCACGGTAAAACAAGGCGCGGCGCGCTTGTCTTTGATGTGGCGGACCTGATCAAAGACTCAATTATTCTGCCTTGGAGTTTTATTTCAGCAGCCAGAGGCGATGATGACAAGCATTTCCGTATGACGTGTTTGAATAAATTGACAGAACATAAAGCACTGGATTACATGTTTGAAATCGTCCAACGCAGTAGTTTGAAATATGGGCCGGGTGATTTCCTATGATGGTATTATTGATCAGCCGAAGCACCGGTAAGTCACAGAAAACGGTCCGTACGATCTTGGACAGCTTTGCGGAAAGAATTGGGGATGACGCCTGGCGCACGGTCATAACTTCGGACGGTCTGGAAGCAGTGCGGACTGCGCTTCGGAGAAATGCTACAAAAAATACGGCGGTTTCTTGTCATTGGATCAGGTCGAGGGCAAGAAGCGATCTGCTCTGGATTGTCGGTGACAGAAGCCAGTTCAATGATGCAGGCGCTGTACCTGTTAATACGACGAAAAAGAAAATCATCCATTCTGAATGGGAAAACGACTGGCAGTACCTGCCGATTATTAAAGAGCTGGCCGGTCTGGCGGGACTTTTTCACGATTGGGGCAAAGCATCGGATTTCTTTCAAAAGAAGCTGCGCTCAGGAACGAAAGAGCGGGATCCGTTCCGTCACGAATGGATGAGCTGCAAGATGATTGAAGCATGCGTAGAAGCATCAGGCGATTTTGAAGATGATACACCTGGGCTCAAGAAATTCGCTGATGGCACAGTTGAAGAAGAAATCGTGTTAAATATCTTGAAAAATGAAGCTAAAGCGGGGAAATCAGATGTAACGAAGTTAAAAAAGCTTCCGCCTGCCGCGGAATGTCTCACGTGGCTGATTCTTTCACATCATAAACTTCCGGATTTAAATAAGGATGACCGGCGCGATTATGAAGATGAAAAACGAGAAACTTTTTATGAAATGATGAAAAGTTTAAAATCATCATGGGGATACGACAATGATGATCCGGATTTTGTAGAGAAGCGGCAGGAATGTTTCCGCTTTTCTCATGGGATACTTTGGAACGAAGGAAACATTTGGAAAAAGCATCTGAAGAAATGGACCGGCAGACTTCTTCAGGATTACGATACCTTGAAGCAGATCATGAAAGATCCTGACTATGATCCGGCTTTCCGTGAAATACTGCTTAACGCTCGCCTGGCATTAGTTTTGGGAGACCATTATTTTTCCTCTTTGGATGGCGATGCGAAGCAGGACGACAAGAAGTGGAGCGCGAGAGACCTTTGGGCAAATACCTTTTCTTTCAGGAATAAGAAAAGAAAATCTGAGAAGAACCAGTTTCTGGAGGAGCATATGACGGGCGTTTCAGATCAAGCACTTCGCGTAGCGCATCAGCTGCCTAGATTTGCGGAAGAGATGGAAAAGACGTATGACGTCAAAGCTTTGAAGAAGAGAAGCCCTGGAAAGTTTTCCTGGCAGGATAAGGCGGCTGAGACAATACGAAATTTCCGCAAAGATCGTGGAGAAGATCAGGTATCTTTTGTTGTAAATATTGCAAGTACTGGCTGCGGTAAAACTTTTGCCAATGCAAAAATTATGAGAGCGCTTTCTCCAGGAGGAGATTCCCTGCGTTACATTCTGGCATTAGGACTCCGTACTCTGACACTGCAGACCGGCGATGAGTACAGAGAAAGAATCAAACTCAGCAAAGATGACCTTGCTGTATTGATCGGGTCAAAAGCAGTTCTGGAACTTCACGAAGGAGATAAGGAGCTGGAAGAAAAACGATCAGCAATGGAAGATGAAGACGGCGAAGATATATCTCTCGCTGAAGGGCTTGCTTATGAAGACTCTTTGAACGATGAGCAGCGAGCTTTCATGAATATTTTCTTCAAACCTGCGAGAGGGATCGATGCAGATAAGAACAGTGCTTTCTTGTACAAGCCCGTTCTCGTTGCGACAATCGATCATATGATGGGGGCGACAGAAACAATACGGGGCGGACGCTTCATTCTTCCGATGCTCCGGCTGATGTCCTCTGATCTAGTTATTGATGAAATCGATGATTTTACGCAGAAAGACCTGACTGCCATTTCCCGGCTCGTGCATCTGGCGGGAATGTATGGAAGAAATGTTGTTCTTTCTTCAGCGACAATTCCTCCCGATTTGGCAGAAGGCATGTATAGAGCCTATATAGCCGGTGTGAAATGCAGGAACAGTTTCTTTATTTCCAAGAAACGTGTCAGCGTCGTACTCTGTGATGAATTCCGAACTGAGATGAAGTTCATGAATACAGATGATGATTCCGACTATAGCGCATTTCATCAATCATTCATCGAAAAGCGCGTCGCGAAATTAACACGGCAAATAACAAAGAGGTCAGGATACATAGCAGATTGTGAGGATGAAGACACTGAAGATGCCAAGTCTGATAAGATGCAGTCGTACTTCGAAAGCATCCGGAAACAGGTTGTCCGTCTTTCCAAAGAAAATTTCGTTGTAGACGAGAAGACAGGCAAAAAAGTATCTATCGGTGTTGTTCGTATGGCAAATATTGATCCATGTGTAAAAGTCAGCTTGTACCTACTGCAGAATACGGATTGGGATAAAGATGATATAACACCGCGCATTATGACCTATCACAGCCGGCAGATTTTGCTGCTTCGTCATGAGCAGGAAAAGTATTTGGATAGTGTATTGAAGAGGAAAACGCTGTATGGAGAGCCTGTTGACATCAAGGATCCGGTTCTCCGAAAACATATTGATCAAGCAACAACAGATTATGTCGTTTTCATTATTGTTGCAACGCCTGTAGAAGAAGTAGGACGGGATCACGATCTCGATTGGTCAGTGATTGAGCCTTCGTCGTATCGCTCGATTATCCAGCTTGCCGGACGAGTCCTTCGTCATAGAATCATGAGCGAAAATATTGAGAAGAAAAATATAGCCGTCATGCGATGGAATCTAAGAGGATTAAATGGAAAGGCACCTGCCTTTATATATCCAGGCTATGAAAGTGGAAAGAATAAGCTGGAAAGTCATGATCTTAAAGGTATTTTGAAAGAGGATGTTTTAAAGAGGATTGATTCCATTCCGCGTATTAGAAAAGAGGACCCGCTAACCTGGAGAACGAATTTAATTGATCTCGAGCAGAAAGCGATGGAAGATTTCAACGATAAAGAAAGCAGCGGAGCCAAAGCGGTCAATGGATGGATCCGGGAATATTGGTGGATGACAGCATTGCCGCAGCGTTTGAACCGATTCAGAGAAAAAACGTATCCAGATGTACGCCTGACCGCATTGTTTGAAGATAATAAGATCAAGTTTTCTGAGTATATAGATAGGGAATTTGTTTCAGTAGGAAGGAAAAGAAGCATTGAAGCGTTTCCAAAATTTAAGGAGGGGATCGAGAAAAACTTATGGCTGAAGAGGGATTATAAAGAAGCATTGAAACGTTATGTAAATGATTCAGATTTCAGGCAGGAAGAAGAAATTCTTTTTGAAAAGTCTGAGAAGTATGGAGAAATTATCATACCTGACAATTTAGAAAAAGAATGGTTTTATTCTGACCAATTCGGATTATTCTCGAAAACGAGTGTTTAAGAAGGAAGGGAAGGGAGAAATTTGGGAGAAATTGCGGAATTTCTTGAAAGTAGAGCAGTCGCTAAGAAAATTGTCGAAGACCGCAAGAAACTACCAGACGGTTTTCTAGATGAAGAAGCCAGGCGTGTTAAGATAGGCGTCTGGGTACGCGATCTCTTAGAGAAGCAAATATCTAAATACACATTAGCAACACATGTGGGAAAATTTGCTAATCCTGACAGTACTGTGCATCTCTATGTAGAGAGCAAAGAGAGGCCTGACGGATATTTGACAACGGAAAATACACAATGTGAGACGGATATCGTGTATACGAATGCCAATATCATGACAGCGGCTATGCTTCTCTTGTATAAAATGGAAGACGGACAGTCTATATTGGAACACATTCTGAACCAGGATGGAAAAGCCGATGAACTGAAGCTCTATGGAATTGACTCGGAGAAATTGTATCAGCAATTTAAGGACCTTAAGACAGGAACCAGGGGATTTACAGATAAGAATTTAAGGCAGGTTTATTTCCCAATAAGTGAAGGAGAATATCATCTTTTGACAGTAATGCCAAGCACTAGTGAATTGGGAACATTGTTTGATAAGCTGAACATCATTAGAAGAGAATTCTCTGCTGCAAGGGATCCTAAAGATCCTAATTATGGGAAGGACTGCAGCAATGTCTGGGATAAGACGGTCATCACCTTCGGCGGGACAAAGCCGCAGAACATTAGTGGGCTTAACATGCTGCATCATGGGGAAGGATATCTGGTTTCATCACTTCCGCCTGTTTTGAATGAACGGGATTTAATTCTTCCAAAGAGGAATTTCTTTAAAGAATCCGTTCCGTATTCCGAATACGGATCTTTCGTATCACGTTTGCATGCATTATTTAAAATCAATTGGAATAATGCAGGTATTAGAGAGAAGAGAGATCGGATCCTTGGGGGAATCATTGATACGGCCATGATGACTGCCGGAAGAATCCGTGAAGAGAATCCTTCTGGCTGGAGTGATGATGAAAAGTACAATGGGCTTCCACGTATTCAGAAAATCTGGCTCGACAATGCATACGAAAGTGAAAGAGAAGGAGACGCGTGGGTAGAAGCTGTCAGCAAGGATTTCGCGCGCTGGATTATTCGTACATATGAAAAAATTGAACGAGACGAAAAGGTAACTCTCGGAGATGCAGAGACGGATTACTTCAGAAACACTATTTATGATCAGCTGCGTGAGGAGGTGAGACTGGGATTATGAGTACATATCTTGTGATTAGGAAAATGCAGATTCATAACGCAAATGCAATGAGCAGTACATATACGATCGGAGTTCCGGCTATGACAGCATGGCTGGGAGCTGTCCATGCTTTAGAAAGAAAAGTTCGCGGTCTGAATCAGAAAAAGAGAGAAGATACTGATTTTTCAGAGATCCATTTCACAGGTGTCGCAGTCAGCTTTCATAAAACAAGGCTGCATGTGTTTAAAGGAGCGTATGGGAATGCTGTTGTTAATACGGCGAATCCATTAATTAAAAAGGGAGCTGACTGGGAAAGGCCACCTACGATTGAGGAACCGCACATTGACCTTTCGGCTTCCATCTTAATCGAGATCGATGGACTGGATCCTGATGATAAAGATGCCATTCTTGAAAAAGTACAGAGCGAAATCTGGCGGATGAAAATCGCTGGCGGTGATATCAACAGGATACAAAGTATGAGCATACAGTATACCGATGTAGATGATCCAGCAACAATCCGCAGAGTAAGAGGTATGCTCATGCCAGGATATGTCATCATTGAAAGACGGGATATCCTTAAGCAGGAAATGGAAAATGGCACTAACGGTCTTGATGCGCTTCTTGATTATACGAAAGTCAATATGAGCGCAAGGAAAGATGAAAATGGGAAAATTACGGGATGGAATCTTTCGAGAAAAGGCACAGGCTGGATCATCCCGATCTCTGTAGGTTTTAAGGGATTGTCACCACTGGGAATCTGCAGAAATCAGCGTGATAAAGAAACGCAGCATCGGTTTGCTGAAAGTGTCGTAACACTCGGTGAATTCCGTATGCCGTATCATTTCGATTCAATTGACGATATGATGTGGCGGTATGCTTATGATGAAAATCAGGAATTATATCTTTGCAGAAATCAGAAAATTTAATTAGGGAGGAATGTAAAATGGCAAAAAAAGGTGAAGTACTCGCATTCGAAAAGAAACTGGTTGTATCTGACGGCTATATGTATGGAACGACATGGGAAGACAGAAGCGGCAAAGCTGTTCCAGTCAGACTTCAGGAAAAATCAGTTCGCGGCACAATTTCTAATCGTCTGAAAGGTGCTGTAAAAAATGATCCGGCTAAACTGAATGAAGAAATTCAGAAAGCAAACCTGCAGACTGTCGACAGCGCTTCTTTGACGATGGATGAAGATACATTGAAACTTGAATTCACTGTCAAAGTACTCTCTGGCGTTCAGTATCCTTCGGCGTGCAATGATCCAAAACATTATGAAAGCATCAAAAAAATGGGAGAAGATTTCATTGCAGAAAATGGATTCAAAGAACTGTCTCGCCGCTATGCGCTGAACCTTGCAAATGGCCGTTTCCTTTGGAGAAACCGTGTCGGCGCAGAAAAAATTGAAGTCCATGTTGTCGCGCTGAAAGAAGATGGCGTGGAAAAAGAATGGATCTTTGATGCATACGATTTCTCTCTGAAAGATTTCGGTGACACATCTGACGATGTAGAAGAACTTGCAGGTCTCATTGCTGAGGCACTTTGCGGAGAAAGAAACTATCTCCTCTTGAAAGTCACTGCATTTGCCTTCGAAGGACAGGGACAGGAAGTATACCCCAGCGAAGAAATGATCCTGAACAAAGATAAAGTGGAAGGCAGAGAAAAGAAGAGCAAAATCCTTTATCAGGTAAATGATATCGCAGCTATGCATTCACAGAAGCTTGGCAACGCTATCCGTGCTATCGATACCTGGTATCCGAGCTTTGATGAAGTAGAAACCGGACCAATTGCTGTTGAACCATACGGCGCCGTAACAAACATGGGCATGGCTTACAGAACACCGAAAGAAAAAAAAGACTTCTACACACTCTTTGATGATTACTCAAATGGCGTAGATCTTGATTCCGATGATGACAAAAACTATGTCATGGCAGTCCTGGTACGCGGCGGTGTCTTTGGCAAGAACGATGAAGAGTAATTTATTATGATGAAATACTATCAAGAAATTACATTGATTCCGGATGCTGAAATTCCGCCGGATTTCCTCTGGACAAAAGTCTATGCACAGATCCATTTGGCATTCGCCGACCGGGAAAATATAGATCATAAACAAATCTATGGAGTCTCATTTCCTGAATATGCTGATGAATCTATGGGAGAAAAGGCAAGAGTTTTTGCACCGGAAGAAGCAGATCTGAAAAAACTGGATCTGAAAAAAGCACTGAGACGATTGAGTGATTACGTTCATATCACAAGCATTCGTGAAGTACCGGAGTCCAAAGTCAAAGGGTATGTAAAATTCGCAAGATACCAGCCGGACAGCTCCATTGCCAGAAAAGCCCGTAGATATGCAAAAAGGCATCCTGAAGTTACCGAGAAAGCAGCTTTCAAGATGCTGAAACAAAGAGAAGAAAAGTATGACCTTCCCTTCATTCAGTTAAAGAGCTTATCTACAGGGCAAACTTTCAATCTTTTCGTCAAAAAAGAAGAAAAGAAAGAAGAAGGCCAGGGCGGATTTACAACTTACGGGCTGAGCAAGGGTGCAGCAGTACCCGAATTTTGACCCAAATAAAAAAGGCTTCGGAAAAAGAGCGATAAAATCTAACTTTTTTCGAAGCCCCCTTTTAAAAGGGTTTTGCATCACGTAATTCCGGATGGTATGATAGAATCTAAGAAATCTCTATGCACATGCATAGATCACTGCCGCATAGGCAGCTTAGAAATCCGAAGCAACGTCCTTGCCATTTACCATGACCGATCACTGCCGCATAGGCAGCTTAGAAAAGAAGGGAAATTCTCCTGCGTTTACTGAGTACGATCACTGCCGCATAGGCAGCTTAGAAATATTTGGCTGGGCCGGAAACCTGCCGCAGGATGATCACTGCCGCATAGGCAGCTTAGAAACCATCAATCCGCAGGTAGTTTTTCGCTTCTTCGATCACTGCCGCATAGGCAGCTTAGAAAAAAGGAGTGATGATATGAAGTATCTCAAAATGGATCACTGCCGCATAGGCAGCTTAGAAACGCTATCGTCATAGATTTCCGGGTAATATTCAGATCACTGCCGCATAGGCAGCTTAGAAACAAAGCGGAAAATACTGCCGCCGGTGAAGAGAGATCACTGCCGCATAGGCAGCTTAGAAAATGATTCAAGCTGGGGCGGTAACGGCAGATAAGGATCACTGCCGCATAGGCAGCTTAGAAATCACCCAGACGTTTCCTCCCAGTCCATGGGCAGATCACTGCCGCATAGGCAGCTTAGAAAGAACGTCCCTTCCTGTATGATGTTGTCGTTCTGATCACTGCCGCATAGGCAGCTTAGAAATGTCTCCTCAATCGAATGAACGGCTTTGCCCTGATCACTGCCGCATAGGCAGCTTAGAAAGATTGACCCGCTTTATATGATGACCCACGCAGGATCACTGCCGCATAGGCAGCTTAGAAAATGGTCAGCTTTTCCTCGGTCTTACGGTTCAAGATCACTGCCGCATAGGCAGCTTAGAAAGTTCCATTTGTAAGCCTTGCCGTCGTCATTAGGATCACTGCCGCATAGGCAGCTTAGAAAAGAGGGATTCGTCGATGTCGCGGTTGATATGAGATCACTGCCGCATAGGCAGCTTAGAAAGGCGGCTATGCTTTTCCCCGGCCAAAGGGGACGATCACTGCCGCATAGGCAGCTTAGAAATTCTTCCAGTACGTCGGAAACCTGACGGAAGTTGATCACTGCCGCATAGGCAGCTTAGAAACAATCCAACCACTTCGCCATAAGGAATTTTACGATCACTGCCGCATAGGCAGCTTAGAAATGACGCAAAATGGGACAAATCAATCTGTTATTGATCACTGCCGCATAGGCAGCTTAGAAATCAAGAAGTTTCCAAAGGCCCGGCAGCTTAAAGATCACTGCCGCATAGGCAGCTTAGAAATCAGAAAATCTCTGCAAGGATGTCATAAGGGCAGATCACTGCCGCATAGGCAGCTTAGAAATCGAAGAAGCCCGTCCAGGTTGTACTTGATGGTGATCACTGCCGCATAGGCAGCTTAGAAATCTTTGGCCACGGCATCCGGATCCTTTGCCTGGATCACTGCCGCATAGGCAGCTTAGAAAAGGCTCGTAAATTCTGCCCTGGGGCCTCCGCAGAGATCACTGCCGCATAGGCAGCTTAGAAATCTTGCCATCTCACCACTCCTTTATTGTATACGATCACTGCCGCATAGGCAGCTTAGAAATCCTCGCCGCCGGAATAAAGAATGGAATCCGCGATCACTGCCGCATAGGCAGCTTAGAAATACCGGTTCGTGCCTGACTACCGGCGGCCAGTGATCACTGCCGCATAGGCAGCTTAGAAACTTTTCCGGGAGACCAGTAAATAGTATAAAGCGATCACTGCCGCATAGGCAGCTTAGAAAACAATCATTAAACTTAACTATCAAACGGGATAGATCACTGCCGCATAGGCAGCTTAGAAATTCTGGCAAATTCATCTGCTTATTAACGTACTGATCACTGCCGCATAGGCAGCTTAGAAATTGAACCTGGGACGTCTGAGCAGATTTAAGCCGATCACTGCCGCATAGGCAGCTTAGAAATGGAAGATGCAAAATCAATAAGAAATCGACAAGATCACTGCCGCATAGGCAGCTTAGAAAAGCCAGGACAACAAGGATGTTTTATATGTTATGATCACTGCCGCATAGGCAGCTTAGAAATCGTCCCTGGTACGCATATACTGTGCATATTGGATCACTGCCGCATAGGCAGCTTAGAAAACGCTATGGCGGCTCCATCGTAGCCTCCCTTAGATCACTGCCGCATAGGCAGCTTAGAAATACGCCGTGGACCTTGCAGACTTGGACGCTCCGATCACTGCCGCATAGGCAGCTTAGAAATCTTTCTGTATATATTATACGTCGTTTACGACGATCACTGCCGCATAGGCAGCTTAGAAATTGCGGTAAGCGTAGTCCAGGATGTCCTGCCCGATCACTGCCGCATAGGCAGCTTAGAAAGGGAAAGGTAAAACACTTCCAAGAATGGGTGCGATCACTGCCGCATAGGCAGCTTAGAAAAGTAGCTCATGGCGGTACAGGAACCGATTCATGATCACTGCCGCATAGGCAGCTTAGAAAATACAAAAACGGATCTTGCCCCTGCCCTTGCTGATCACTGCCGCATAGGCAGCTTAGAAATTTTTAGCATACCTTTGGTAAAAAGTATCCTTGATCACTGCCGCATAGGCAGCTTAGAAAAAACCTTCTCACATTCAGAAGACGCTTTTACTGATCACTGCCGCATAGGCAGCTTAGAAAGCCGCCGTAGCGCATCGTCCCAGCCGTTCCGCGATCACTGCCGCATAGGCAGCTTAGAAATTTGCCTTCATGACCGGCGGCGGGGGAGCGACGATCACTGCCGCATAGGCAGCTTAGAAATGGAGTTCATGCCCCTTGAAACGTGACCGCAAGATCACTGCCGCATAGGCAGCTTAGAAAATGGAGTTGTACCGCCGCACACATTCACGCCAGATCACTGCCGCATAGGCAGCTTAGAAATTTAACCGGTAGCAACTGGACTATACAGATGCGATCACTGCCGCATAGGCAGCTTAGAAACTGGCCCATCCACTGACTTCCAGCACTGGCACGATCACTGCCGCATAGGCAGCTTAGAAATATACAGCGAAGGGCCTTAACCCGCAAAGTATGATCACTGCCGCATAGGCAGCTTAGAAATATATCACTATGTATACTCAAGTGTAGAATGTGATCACTGCCGCATAGGCAGCTTAGAAAGCAAATCCGGAGTCCTCTGACTACAAAATGGAGATCACTGCCGCATAGGCAGCTTAGAAATTTATGACAAGCCGGACTGCCTCCGAAGCAACGATCACTGCCGCATAGGCAGCTTAGAAATGAGGAAGAAGGCCCTCCAGCAAAGCACTCATGATCACTGCCGCATAGGCAGCTTAGAAATGATGCGTTTGCCAGGTTCATTCTCGGAGCCTTGATCACTGCCGCATAGGCAGCTTAGAAATACTATGGCTCTGACGGCGTGCGCCATCGCCAGATCACTGCCGCATAGGCAGCTTAGAAATGGTTATGGCCCTACAAGTAAATATAAATGTTGATCACTGCCGCATAGGCAGCTTAGAAACACAACGTGATAATTGTATGCTTGTATAATGCGATCACTGCCGCATAGGCAGCTTAGAAAACGTCCTCACGGCTCATGACTTCGAAGCCCACGGATCACTGCCGCATAGGCAGCTTAGAAACGGCTAATGTCGTTAAACCAGCCGCCCGTATCGATCACTGCCGCATAGGCAGCTTAGAAAAGCTTAATAGTTTCTGCGTCCGTACCATTTACGATCACTGCCGCATAGGCAGCTTAGAAAAGTATCCACGCTTCCCACATCTTCGTAAGTCTGATCACTGCCGCATAGGCAGCTTAGAAAGCGTCCGGTAAATAGTATCATTAGGTGCCCCAGATCACTGCCGCATAGGCAGCTTAGAAAGCTAAAATTAGGCTTATATGCATTTTCGAATGGATCACTGCCGCATAGGCAGCTTAGAAAGCTCGCCTATAGGGACGGGCCGGCCGCAGTGCGATCACTGCCGCATAGGCAGCTTAGAAAGATACCGGCCTTGAACATGCGGATCTGAACAGCGATCACTGCCGCATAGGCAGCTTAGAAAATGTTGTTTCTCCTACTGCAAGTGTGATTATTGATCACTGCCGCATAGGCAGCTTAGAAACCATCAAAGAAGCCAAAAGAAAAGGTTTCTGAGATCACTGACGCATAGGCAGCTTAGAAAGCAGTAATGGCGTCTGAAATCATTCCGGAGATTGATCACTGCCGCATAGGCAGCTTAGAAAACTAACCGCCGCCGCTTCCGTTGTGTGTTTTGGATCACTGCCGCATAGGCAGCTTAGAAATGGAAGACTACAATGAAGCTTATACCGATACCGATCACTGCCGCATAGGCAGCTTAGAAAGGTTACCAGGCAGGCCGGTGGGAAGGGCTGGCGATCACTGCCGCATAGGCAGCTTAGAAAATCATCACAAATCAAAATACTGTTAGTGTTAGTGATCACTGCCGCATAGGCAGCTTAGAAAATATATTGGGCTTTAGCCGCCCAGCCATCAGCGATCACTGCCGCATAGGCAGCTTAGAAACGCGGATGCGCGCTACCAGGTGGGCAGTAAGAGATCACTGCCGCATAGGCAGCTTAGAAAATGAAAACCCAGCTGGTTGAGTACCGGAAAACGATCACTGCCGCATAGGCAGCTTAGAAATGATTCATACAGATACGCCGCTACCCGTTTACGATCACTGCCGCATAGGCAGCTTAGAAATTAAGCGGCTTGAAAATGGGTACACTTGGAAGGATCACTGCCGCATAGGCAGCTTAGAAACGCTTGACGCTATAAAAGTTGCGGCGGGTAATGGATCACTGCCGCATAGGCAGCTTAGAAATCCAAAAGGCCCTGGCGTTGAGCTTCCGTTGTGATCACTGCCGCATAGGCAGCTTAGAAACGCAGTCGCTAAACATGACTGTCAACAATAATAGATCACTGCCGCATAGGCAGCTTAGAAAATATTGTCTATCATTCGCGGCACTATCTGCACGATCACTGCCGCATAGGCAGCTTAGAAAATATTGTCTATCATTCGCGGCACTATCTGCACGATCACTGCCGCATAGGCAGCTTAGAAATTCACATTTGTGACTAATACTTTAGCAAGTCAGATCACTGCCGCATAGGCAGCTTAGAAATTCATCCGCATTGGCGTTGAACGCTTGAATGTAGATCACTGCCGCATAGGCAGCTTAGAAAGACCGACGACGCGGATTTAAAAGAACTGCCGAGATCACTGCCGCATAGGCAGCTTAGAAACACACCGTATAAGCCTGAGTGATATTCTCCATGATCACTGCCGCATAGGCAGCTTAGAAAATAACAGCTCATCATTATCTGTTACAACTTGCGATCACTGCCGCATAGGCAGCTTAGAAATGGTAATTTCTGGCGGCTCTTTTCGTCTTGAAGATCACTGCCGCATAGGCAGCTTAGAAACCTGTCAATAGACTTTGTTTCTTCTCGCTGTCGATCACTGCCGCATAGGCAGCTTAGAAATCCTTGGCAATAAACAACTAACAATAACTTTAGATCACTGCCGCATAGGCAGCTTAGAAAGTTAGCGGGGCACTTTTCAGCGCATACACAAGGATCACTGCCGCATAGGCAGCTTAGAAATATCGACGCCTGCGGTGCTCATAGAATCATTTTGATCACTGCCGCATAGGCAGCTTAGAAATGTAATCAAAACAATCATAACTATTCCATGTGTGATCACTGCCGCATAGGCAGCTTAGAAATAGTAGTACTAAATAACTAACTTCATTGAACTGATCACTGCCGCATAGGCAGCTTAGAAATCATCAGCATTAGCATTGAATGCCTGGATGTAGATCACTGCCGCATAGGCAGCTTAGAAATTTCTAGACTAAAAAAAACAATTGATTATCTGGATCACTGCCGCATAGGCAGCTTAGAAAAGACGCCACGCCAGAAGAAAAAATGTTGGTATGATCACTGCCGCATAGGCAGCTTAGAAACCGCTAGTGACTTTTCGTCTGCCCGTTGGCGTGATCACTGCCGCATAGGCAGCTTAGAAAAGCCACCTGGATACCTGCCAGGTCACCTGCTAGATCACTGCCGCATAGGCAGCTTAGAAAGGAAGCGTTACAAAAAACGGTAACGAAATGTCGATCACTGCCGCATAGGCAGCTTAGGAAACGTGAGATTTCCTTTTCTCCACGTGCGATTCAATCATTGCCGAGACAACAGAAAAACCATAAAACCAGCCTGACGGCTGTACGAACTACAACTCATCCGACGGCTCCGCCGCCACCTTCCCTAAAGGGCAAGGTCAAAACCAATTAAACCTCGCTGCGCTCGAGAAAAACAGTACTTTCTACATAGGTGGATTAGCAAACAGAAATGGTATAATAAGGTAGCAGGAGAGGAATCCTTGCCGCAAAGGCAGCTTAGAAAAAAGATTGCTTTTGCTATCCTTGATTCGCTATGATCACTGCCGTGTAGGCAGCTTAGAAAACGTGGGATTTCCCTTTCTCCACGTGCGATTCGACTACTGACGAGAGAACAGAAAAACCATACAACCAGCCTGACGGCTGTACGAACTACAACTCATCCGACGGCTCCGCCGCCACCTTCCCTAAAGGGCAAGGTCAAAACCACTTAAACCTCGCTTCGCTCGAGAAAAACAGCACTGCCGCACAGGCAGCTCATGTTTCTCTTTGAAAGGTTCACTTTGCTGAATCTTTCTTTTTTTATTTCTTTTTTGACGTTTCTTCAAAAAAATCTTTTGTTAGGCTCTTGAAGTGGACAGGATTTGTCATTGTAAAAATTATACTGATAGTAGAGGGGAGAGTGGGTGTCTGGGATGCGGGAAGGCATCCCATAGATGTGTCTGCTGGAATGGAGTGAGCATGATGGATTCGGTGGGAAGGATTACTCTGGCTGCCAGGAAGGGGCGGGGGAAGGATGCGGCGAAGGAGGTTTATATCGCTGCGTTTCCGGTCCTTCGCGCGCGTTTCTTTGAACGGTGCAAGGCGGCGCATATGACAGGGAATGCTGTCATGAACAGGATGGCGGAGGAGTACTTGTCGGATCTTGCGGCCGGGCGGGACCGGTCGCGTGAGCTTTTGTCACTGGTGGAAGGAGTGAAGGAAAGGATGGAGCAGCAGGGGGCGTCGGGTTCGCTTTTGACGGAGCGTTTCATTGCGCGTGTGCCAGCTTCGGTGAAGGATCGTCTGGCAGAGAACTGCGAGCATTACGGATGCTCGGTGAATGCGATGCTGAATGCTTTCATGTGCTGGTATGCGGTGAAGGGGGAGACTCTTTCGAAGGATACGAAGGAAATCCGCGGAGTGGAAAAGGGTGTAGTCACGAGTTTCAAGACTTCGTATGCGCTGAAGAAGAAGTTCATGTACCTTTGCCGGGCCAATGGGAGCGATGCGCGCTCGACGATCCTTGCTTTCATCGACGAGTACGGGCGTCATCCGGAGATGGTGGAGTCTGGTCTGCCGGCTCTTTCTTTTGAAATCGTGAAGGACTGCGCGGCAAGGGTGGAGATGCCTGAGTCTTCTCGTGATCTTCTGAAGGAAACGTGCAGCCAGGCGGGATTTGCGGTATCGAATGTGCTGACGGCTTTTATGGCGCTTTATGTGGAGTGGTATGGGAAGGATCATCAGGAAATGATGAAAAAGCTGGACAGCGCTAAGAATCCGTCGTCTTCGGATACGTCGCAGATGACGTTCTTCATTCTGGAAAGGGACAAGGAGGAGTTCGGGCGGATCTGCAAGGCGATGGGAAGGTCGCAGCGGGAGGTCCTGAATGATCTGGCGGCGTCGTTCGTGAAGAAGGGAAATGCGGATGGATTCAGCCCCGTCGCCATGGGCAGGGAAGGCTCGGCGATGGCAGCATTCCGCATGAATAAGGAGCTCAAGCGTGATTTCAAGAAGGCATGCCTGGATCTTTACCTGACGCCGACGGCAGTCCTGAATCATCTGGTGAGAAGGTTCATAGCAGAACACAAGTAAACCTGTTTTCCCCTAAGCAAAAAGGCTGCGGCGAAATGTGCAATCATTTCGCCACAGTCTTTTTATTATTGTCATTATTGTCTTTAGTCTTCTGCGAGAACTTCTTTCATGATGGAGACTGCTTTTTCAAGGTCTTCTTCAGGAATGTTGAGCGCAGGGAGGAGACGGATTTTTTCTTTCGCTGTCAGTACGACGACACCTTTTTCAAGGAGTTTGGGAACGATAGTGGAAACGTCTTTTTCTGGCTCGATGCCCCACATGAGGCCCATGCCTGCTACGGATTTGACGCCTTTGGCACCTTCGAAGCTTTCTTTGATGAATTTGCCTTTTTCAGCGACGGAATCAAGGAGCTTGTCATCGATGTAATCAAGGATGGCGAGGGCGCCTGCGAAGACGATCGGGTTGGCGCCGAAGGTGGAGCCGTGGGTGCCGCTGGAGAGGACGTCCTTTGTCTTTTCGCCGAAGAGGGTAGCTCCGATCGGAAGGCCGCCGCCCAGGCCTTTGGCAGTGGAGATGATGTCCGGGGTGACGTCGTAGTTCATGTAGCCGTAGAGTTTTCCTGTACGGCCATTTCCTGTCTGTACTTCGTCGACGACGAGGAGGATGTCATGTTCCTTGGCATAAGCGCCGACGCCTTCGAAGAAGTCTTTATCGAGGGGATGGACGCCGCCTTCGCCCTGGATAGGTTCTACCATGACGGCGCAGATTTCCGGATGGGCTTCGCAGAGTTTGATGAAGGCATCGAGGTCATTGGCCGGTGTGTAGAGGAATCCTTCTGTCAGGGGGAAGAAGTTCTGATGGAATACGTCCTGGCCGGTTGCAGCGAGGGTGGTGATGGTACGGCCGTGGAAGCTGTTGATCAGGGTGACGATGGTGGTTCTGTCCTTGCCGTACTTGTCGATGGAGTATTTTCTGGCTCCCTTGATGGCGCATTCATTGGCTTCAGCGCCGGAGTTGGAGAAGAATACGTCCTTCATGCCTGTCTTTTCGCAGAGCGCCTGTGCCAGGTCTGTCTGGGGCATGGTGTAGAAAAGGTTGGATACATGGTTCAGGGTATGGAGCTGCTTGGTGACGGCTTCGATCCAGGGTTCATAGGAAATGCCGAGGACGTCGACGCCGATGCCGGTGCCCATGTCGATGTATTCTTTGCCTTTGTCGTCATAGAGGTGGGATCCTTCTCCCTTGACGAAGCATACGGGGTATCTGTTGTAAGTGTGGGTGATGTAGGTCTTGTCTTTTTCAAATGTATTCATGGGTCTGGCTCCTTTTCTGTATTCGATCAGGCGGAGAACATGGTTCCGAGTCCTTCGTCGGTTAAGAGTTCGATGAGGAGAGCGTGCGGGATCTCTCCATTGATGATGAAGACTTTCTTGACGCCGCCTTTGATGGCGTCGGTGCATCCGTCGACTTTGGGGATCATGCCGCCTGCGATGGTGCCGTCTTTCTTGAGGGCTTCCGTCTCTTCGACGGTGAGGGACTTGATGAGGCTGCAGGGGTTGTCCTTGTCCTTGAGGACGCCGTCGATGTTGCTCATGAAGACGAGACATTCGGCGTTCAGGGCAGCTGCGATTTCAGTGGCTGCTGTGTCGGCGTTGATATTGTGCGGCTGTCCTTTGTCGTCGATGCCGACGGAGGAAATGACGGGGATGTAGCCGCCTGCGAGGAGGTTGTCGATGATGCCTTTATTGACGGCGTCGATTTCTCCTACAAGGCCGAGGGCCGGGTCCTTGGTGTGGACGTGAATGAGGTTGCCGTCTATACCGCAGAGGCCGGCTGCCTTTCCGCCAAGGGCGGTGAGTTCAGCGACAAGGCCTTTATTGATCTTACCGGCAAGGACCATCTGCACGACTTCCATGGTGTCTTCGTTCGTGACTCGGAGGCCGTTCACGAAGTGGGACTCGATGTGGAGGGCATCCAGCATATGGTTGATATCAGGGCCGCCTCCATGGACGAGGATGACATTGACGCCGACGAGGCGGAGGAGAAGGATGTCCTGCATGACGGATTTCTTCAGTTCCGGATCGGTCATTGCATTTCCGCCGTACTTGGCAACGACGTATTTTCCTGCGTATTCTTTGATGTACGGGATCGCCTGGGTGAGGATCTCGGCGCGTACTGCATTAGTTGCCTGGTTCATGGTAAGTCTCCTTTTCGGGGTATAAAGAGGGCTCCCTCCTTATGGAAGGAGCCGCTTTTGCTTAGAGGACAAGGCCGATCTCTGCCGGGAAGCCGAGCATGATGTTCATGCATTCGATGGCAGCTCCGGAAGCGCCTTTGCCGAGGTTGTCAAAAGAGGCGAGGACGAGAATGCGGTCGTCGTTTCCTGCGATGTAGATGGTGAGGCTGTCTTTGCCGGCATCCTTGTTCGCATTGAGGAAGAGGCCGTTCGTTTCGTCGGTGGTAAGGTCAGAAATTTTGACGATATTGGAACCTTTGTAGCAGCGTTTGTAGATTTCATGGAAATCGTCGATGTCGACGGATCCGGGAAGTCCGCAGGGGAGCTGCAGGAAATGGGTGTGGAAGCCGATGGTGACCTGCATGCCGGCCACATAGTCGGCTACGATTGGTGAGAAGATCGGTTCTTCGCAGAGTTTGCAGACTTTCATGATTTCCGGAAGGTGCTTGTGCTTCTGGGAGAGTCCGTACTGGCGGGGAGCCTTGAGTTCTTCTCTCATGTTTTCTTCGTAGTCCTTGATCATGGATTTGCCGCCGCCGCTGTATCCGGTGAGGGAGAAGCAGTGGAGGGGGTAATTGATCGGGAGGACGCCGGCTTTGACGAGCGGGTAGAGGATGGAAATGACGCCGGATGCGTGGCAGCCCGGGACTGCGACTTTATCCGCTTTGGCGATGGCGTCTTTCTGCTGCTCGGAAAGTTCAGGGAATCCGTAGACCCAGTCCTCTTTCGTCCGGTGGGCAGTGGAGGTGTCGAGGATGCGGATGCCTGTGCCTTCGGTGGCTTTGACGATTTCCCTGGATGCATCATCCGGAAGGCAGAGGAACATGATGTCGGCTTCCTTGGCAAAGGAAACGATGGTGTCGATGTCCTTTTTCTTGTCTTCGGGAAGGGAAAGAAGGTCGATGTCTTTTCTGCCGGACAGGCGGTCGTGCAGGCGGAGGCCCGTGGTTCCTGATTCTCCGACGATAAAGACTTTTGGCAGTGATTTCTGTGTCATGATACTCATCCTTCTTTCTTATTCATGAATGGGATACTCGGCAAATGAGGCGACCATCACGGCTTTGATGGTCGGGAGTCTGTTGGCGGCTTCCTGGAAGGCCAGAGAGAACGGCGCTTCGAAGACGTCGTCTGTGACTTCGATGCCGTCGAGGCCGAATCTTTCGTAGATGTCCTTGCCGACTTTTGTCTCGGTATTGTGGAAGGCCGGGAGGCAGTGGCAGAAGACGGTGTCCGGATTTCCGGTGTTCTTGATCATGTCCATCGTGATGCGGTATGGCATGAAGAGTTTGATGCGTTCGCCCCAGAGTTCGTAGGGGTCGCCCATGGTGACCCAGACTCCGGTGTAGATGACGTCGAGGCCTTTGACGCCTTCTACGGGATCGTCGGTGAAGGTGAAGGTCGCGCCAGTCTTCTCAGCGATTTTCTGGCATTTGGCGAGGAAATCGTCTTCAGGGAAGAACTGGGCGGGTCCGATGATGCGGAAGTCCATGCCTGCAAGGGCTGCGCCTGCCATGAGGGCGTGCGCCATATTGGACTGTCCGTGTCCGACGTAAGCGAAGGAGAGTTCATTCAGAGGTTTATTGAAATGTTCCTTCAGTGTCAGGAAATTGGCGAGGGTCTGTGTCGGGTGGTCGTAGTCGGTGAGGCCGTTCCAGACGGGAACGCCTGCCTTGGCTGCGAGTTCTTCGACAGCGGACTGCTTGAAGCCTCTGTATTCGATTCCATCGAACATGGATGCGAGGACGCGGGCGGTGTCGGCAATGGATTCTTTCTTGCCGATCTGGCTGCCTGTCGGTCCGAGGTATGTGGTGAATGCGCGCTGGTCTCTGGCAGCGACTTCGAATGCACAGCGGGTTCGTGTGGAATCTTTTTCGAAGATGAGGGCAAAGTTCTTTCCCTTCAGTGTCTGGATTTCCTTGCCTTCTTTCTTGTCTTTCTTAAGAGCGGCTGCGAGGTCCAGGTAGTATGCGAATTCTTCGGGTGTGTAGTCGGTCATGCTCAGGAACGGTTTATTGAGTAAGCTTTTCATGATATACCTCTCAGAGGGAAATGTTCTTTCGAACGGGATTATTCTTTGGCTAAAGTTTCGAGGCAGGCGCCTGCTTCCATGATGATGCCCAGTGGAAGGATGGATTCGTCTAGAGCGAAGCTTGCATTGTGCAGGGCAGGAGTTCCTTCCTTGCCGGTGCCGAGCCAGAGGAAGGCGCCGGGGAATTTTTCAAGGTAGTAGGAGAAGTCTTCTGCACACATGGACGGGAATTCCGGATGGGTGATGTGTTCCTTGCCGATGTAGGTCTTGGCAACTTCATCGAGGAAGTCAATCTTTTCCGGTGTATTGATCGTGGCGCTGTGGCCGCGTACGTAGTTCAGTTCGGAATGGGTGCCAAACGTGTAGTCGAGCCCTTTGAGGAGTTCTCCCAGACGCTGTTCCATCTTGTCGCGGAGGGCCGGGGTGTACGTACGGACGGTACCTTCGAGGTAAGCATCTTCGACGCCTACGTTGTAGCGGGTGCCTGCATTCATGAGGCCGATGGTGCATACGACATTTTCCATCGGGTTCATCTCACGGGAGATGAGTGTCTGCACGTCGATGATGAAGTGGGCAGCGGCTACGAGAGCATCCGTGCCATTGTGCGGCTGCGCTGCGTGGGTGGATTTCCCTTTGACGTGGACGTAGAAACGATCGGATGCTGCCATGAGATTTCCTTTTTTCAGTCCGACCTGCCCGACGGGAAGTTCAGGCCATACGTGGAGGCCGTAGATTTCTTCGATGTCATCGAGCTTGCCGGAAGCGGCGATGTGGCGTCCGCCCCCGATGGAAGCTTCTTCTTCAGCCGGCTGGAATACGAGCTTCACTGTGCCGTGGAGCTGGCTCTTCATGGACTGGAGGACAGCGGCAGCGCCGAGAAGAATGGACATGTGGCCGTCGTGGCCGCATGCGTGCATGACGCCTTTGTTTTTCGAAGCAAAGGGCAGGCCTGTCAATTCGGTGACGGGGAGGGCATCCATGTCGGCTCTGAGGGCTACGGTCTTGCCGGGAAGATCGCCTTTGATAGTCCCAAGGACTGCCGTCCCGAAGAAGCCTGTTTCAAAGGGGATGCCGAGTTCAGTGAGGACCTGCTGGATATAAAGGGAAGTCTCTTTTTCTTCTCCGGACACTTCAGGATATTCATGGAAGTGTCGTCTCCATCCCACCACCTTTGGCAGGATCTGCGATGTTTTTTCCTTGACTTCCTTTTCGTACATTCCGAGGACCTCTTTTCTATGGTATAAATGCATGTTTATGCAATATTGCATGAACGATATTCGGCGGATATGTGGATTATTTCCATCAAATCTCAATTTTTGAAGAAATATAAAAATCCGCACGTTTTTGGATTGAAATAATAATACAACTTTTAGAATAAATATTCAATAAGTTACATAAATATTTTTTGAAAAATTTTTTGAGAGCGCATTCGGACCATGAAGTATAATAG
>OJLA01000745.1_pt1 | contig 24924 bp, 19 predicted proteins | sample 1596611 | NCBI WGS metagenome assembly OJLA01 (sample SAMEA4350168, study PRJEB24818) | metagenome | biome: human; feature: gut; material: faeces | place: Denmark | collected 2013-09
TAGTTCGCTCGTCGGCAGCGTCGGACGTGTATAAGAGACAGCCACATTATAGCCTCGGTGAAGTTACGCGCACGACCGTCGTGGAGGAAATAGGTGTGACCGTTTACCTTCTCCTGAAGACCTATGCCCCATAGAGGGGTGGTGCGCCATTCGTTGCCAGCGGCAAGTCCCGACACATAATTGTCGTTCAGCCCTACGCCCATAATCTCGGAGCCCATGTCGTGCAGGAGATAGTCGGAATAGGGATGAATGGTCTGGTTACCGAGCCAGGGGAGCTGTGTACCGTTGAGCAAGGTTGAACCGCGTGGGCGCGTATGAAGGGTAGTCACGTGACAAAGGTGGCACTTCGCCTCGAAAAACATCTGTTCGCCACGCTTCACCTGCGGGTCGTCGACATTACGGCGCGCCGGCACACCGAGCGACTGCATGTAGAAGTCGACATTTTCCATCTCCTCGGTCGACACATCGAGCTTGTCATAAAGAAGCCCCATCATGGAGCCTTGCGACATCTGTATCTGACCCTCGCATATCTCCTCGGGATAACGGCTGTTGGTGACACCCATGTCGCTCGAGAAGCCGAGCTCCACGGTAAGGTCGGCATGCTGAGCCTTGTTGCCCGACACGCCGAGACTTCTTACGCCGCGCTCGTTGATATAGTTGCAGCGGCCCGATATGCCAAGCTCGGGATAATTGCTCTTAGCGGCAAGCGCCTCGATTTCGTTTTGGTCAAGCGCCATCATCTGCCCCATGCCGACATGCCGGAGCGGTATGCGCACCGTACAGAAAAGGTCGTCGGGATCTATCTCGTCGGCATACCAGTCGGTGATGGTATATGTAGGATATGCAAGCTCGTAAGGCTCGCCGTCGGGGAATGTGAACGACTCGAAGTGCCAGTCGACCTTCAGTTTGCCCTCGGCTTTTACACCATAGATTGACTGGTCGTGAAGCACCCTGCCATAATCTTTGAAAAACGCTCCATTTTTGCGGGTCACATACACAAGCATCGCCGAAAATCCGTATGCGCCGGAACCGCCGTCGGCCCATAGCGCAGGCTTTGTGCGCCCCGCATTGCTGTGGCAGCTTCCGCAGGAATATCCGGCATATACCGGTCCGAGACCGCCGCCGTATCCGTTGGACGATGTACGCATGTCATCATACAGCTTGTCGCCACGGTAGAAGCGGGTGGTGTTGGAGCCGCTCACCCAGTCAGCCTGAGTGTCAAAAGCCTTCGACGAGTTGAGAAATATGGTCGAGGTGCCTGCCGAGAGGTCATAGCCCGGCGGGGTCTCGATATCGAGCACGTCGAGACCCTCCCGGTCACATGACACGAGAGGGCTGACGACTACTGTAACGAATGCTGTAATATATATGTGTCTAAGTTTCATTTTACTGTTCTTGCCTTACCATCCTTGAATAGAAGGAACTCAAGAGTGTGGAATCCGCGTATGTTCTGTGCCGCCTCGACCTTACCGTCGTCGTCACCGTCGCCCCAGATGAGGTCAGACACGTTTCCGGAAGAGAGATGATTTACAATCGCATCCTGGTCAAGAGGCCAGCTGTCCATGTTGGGGTCAAGACCGAGAGCGTCGACCGGACCAAATAGAAATGCCTCACTCATTTCCCAGGGAGCACGTGCCTCAAGCCATGCCTCGCATGCGGCTTCAAAAGCGGCGTTGCTGCGGGTATCGGCAAGATTGCGCACTGCGGTGTAGAGGGCGGCGTTCTTGTCGCGGAGATCTTTATAAGTAGGAAGGATAACTATATCTACATAATCCTTCACGATGGCGTCGAGCTCGGCGTCATGACCGTCGCCAAGACTGTTGAAAAATGCCTTGAGGTCGCGGTCGAGCACTTCGTTGAGCGTAGCGCAGGCATCCATTGCGGCTCTCGACTGGAGTGAATTGATATGGCTGCGGAAGGGAGCCGGTATACCGATGATGGACGCTGTGGCGTTGTTGATAGCTTCAAGCACCTTTGCGTCAAGCTCCGGATTGAGGCTTCTTACGAAAGTGGAGATTGAATGTGCGCTGATATCGACGCCGTAAGTGCAGGTGTAGGCGTTGAGGATTGAACGGATGTTGTTGCTATAGTCCTCGCGTGAATGCCAGCTGTACCATGATTCCACCGCATAAAGCGCTTCCTCATATTTACCGCCTACATAGAGATTGTAGGGATCACCAATTTTCGCGTTGCCCACCTCATCGGCGATGCTACTGCAGCCGTCGATTATTTCGGAGATGCAGTTTAGCGCACTTGCGTAAGTCGAGTTGTTATGGTTTTTGAACGTAGTGGCATACGCGTCGCCGCCGTCGTAGGATGTAGCCCATGCCTCATATAGGCTGTTGGCGTCATCTTTCAGGAGGTTTGCCACCTGAATGGTGTAATTGTGCCATGCGTTAGCATTGGAGGCGGTGTACTCCAGATCTTTTGACTCGACCGGCTCATTGGGGTTGGGCTCATCATTTTTCTTGTCGTCGCTGCATGCCACCATCGAGCAGCCCAATGCAAGCGCCATGATTGCTGAGTAAATTTTTCTTTCCATATATCTAATTTTATTTTTATGATTCTTATAAATTCAACTTTCGCAAGCGAAAGTTGAAGGTTATGAGGTTATGGGGTTAACAGGTTATAGCGCATGCGCCCTAACCGTATAATCTTCAAGCCGCAGGCTTGAACAATAACCCCTTAACCCTCCGCTTTCCGCGAAGGCGGAAAGCGGAATCAGATAAACCAGCCGATGTAGGCGATACCTATCGACACTTCATTCTCGCTGTTGTAGCGACCGCTTCCGAAGGGGTTGGAGGTGCCTATCTGACGGTTGGAATAGTCGGCTTTTACCACAAGGTTGGGCAGCGCATACCAGTTGACACCCGCGCTCCACTTGCTCACCTCCAGACGGCGGTCGGCAGTAGCGGGACTTGCCACCGATTTCTGCGGATTGAAATATTCGTAACGGGCAAACGGGTATATCACCGGCATCTTTTTGACCCCTGTCACGTTGCGGAGATTGAAACCAATCTCCGCGCCATAGCTGAGAGAATTTTTTGCCACAGGCAGAAGGCGGCTGTAGGGCGATGCGCCGGGGAGTTTGTTGTTTTTGCCGTTTACCGCAGCAGTGTTACCCACATGTCCGTAAATCACGTTGGCGCGCACTGTCAGGTAGCTGTTGCGGTACTGTCCGTCCCAGCTCGCCATCGTGACAGGTATCCTGCCGTCGGCGGCGTAGGTCTGTGACTTGTCGGAGTTGGCGCCCGCGTCATGACAATAGTAGAATGACACTCCCGTGCGCAGCCCTTTCACGCCGCGATAGTCGATACGCGCCACATATCCGGGCGAAGTAAAGTTGTCGGTATCGAAAAATCCCTGTTTGCCCCCGGCAATCCATGTGTCGCGGTCAAAGCCGTTGGCGTTAAGTCCGGCGACCACCATCGCCTGATAGTCAAACAGGGCATGACCGCTGCCAAATGTACCGAACAGTGCGATACCGGTCTCATGCCACGTGCTCGGTATCATCACTGTCTCGCTTTCGGGGCGGACGGTCCCGAAGAAATTAATCGGCTCGTGATGCGTGTTGGTGAGTCCGAACGGCACTATCATGTGTCCGGCGCGCACATTAAACTGCGGGATGATAAGGCGTGTGATCTGAAACTGCTCGAGAGCGACCTCGCCACCCTTCTCGACCTCGGTCTCATACTCGCCGTTCTCGCTGTTTTCTATTTCGTAGGCGATGCCTGTGCCTCCTGATTCAAACTCAATCTCGGCACCGAGTATCCATTTCGGGGTGAATTTATAATCAAGTGCAAGCACAAATCGCGGTATAGCCACTGTGTTGCGGCGTTCCTTCGTGGCACCCTCTTTCTGGAAGCGGTTGATGCCGTAGTCCTTGAACGAAGCGACCATTTCTCCATAACCGCCAAACCGGAACTTTGAATATCCCGCAGTATCGGCGGCTTCCTGGGCTGTCGCCGAAGCAACTGCAAGCAGTGAGAGCAACAATCCTGTAATCTTACTTTTTCCTTTCATTTTGGTTCATTTTTTCGATTGCAAAATTACCGCTGCCCGGAAAATCGGGAAATACTCAAAATTGATGATTTTTTAGACCGATTCTAAATAATAATTAACTAAAAAAAGTGAGTCGGCAGTTTTCAGCCATCAGTTTTCAGAGATACAGAGGGACAGAAGATAAAAAGAATAGAGTTGTTTCGGGAGTGCCCAATGGCAGGACGGTACCATGGTGCAGCCATTTTCCCGCAGCTTCCACTCAATGTCACTAACTTAATGCAAGAGCCATAAATCCCCGCAAGGGGATTCACGCCGTTAACCGCGGGCAGCGCCGAAGGTGCGCCCGTGGCAGGCACAAACCTCCCCACGTATCGACCCCGGAGCGGGTCGCATAACCACGTGCTGACCCCTCGGACAATTATTCTTACATAAACTTTGCGATTCCATTAATTTTAATTACATTTGAACTTAATCAAATTATAATAGTATGAGCAATGTTAATTCCTTACATCACATCGTAATTGCCACTCATTCACGCAATCGGTCAATCACACCGCAACATAGCGAAGAACTTTACAAATACATCTGTGGCGTAGCCAAAGGGCAAAAATGTAAAGTGTTACACATTGGAGGTATCGAAAATCACATCCATATCTTAGTAGATATCCATCAGGACGTGGCAATCTCAGTCCTCATGCGCGAAATAAAGCGGAGTTCAAGTATCTGGATGAACCAAAACCGAAGCAAGTTTCCTTCATTTACAAGATGGGCAGAAGGTTATTATGCTTTTTCCATATCGGCAACACATAAATTAGCGGTTACGCAATATATAATGAATCAAACGGAACATCATCGCACTGTTTCTCCACGAGAGGAGCTTATACGCTTTTTAGAGAAAAACGGTATAGAATATAATCCTAAGTATATTAACTGATAATAATTATACGACCCGCTTCGGGGTCGAGAGGGCGGGGAGGCGTATGCTTGCCACGGGCGCACCTACGGCGCTGCCCGCGGTTAACGGCATCTTGCCCTTTTAGGGCAAAATCCTTAAGTCGTACATTGCCCGGGAGGGTATCCGCATCGTGGGTGGCGGCCAACCCCTGCGATACCAGAAGCGGGCTGGTGGCAAGCTTCCACTCACTGTCACTAACTTTGGTGCCGGAGCCATAAATCCCCGCATGGGGATTCATAGGGTTTTCCGCGGGTAATGCCGGAGGCATACCCGTGGCGCAAGTGCATCTCCTGTTGACTCAACCCGGAGTGGGTTGAATAGCCATCTGATTAGCACATACTTATGCAACCCGTTTCAGGGTTGCGTTATTGTGGGGGCAGCGCTCTCCACGGGCGCACCTCCGGCGCTGCCCGCGGTTTCCGCCATCTTGCCCTTTCAGGGCAAAATCCTTAAGTTAGTGACATTGAGTGGAAGCTCGTCCCTACGATAGATTGTAAATCAGAAGTAAAGATTTTATGTTGTCAGTTGTCATCATCGCGGTTAGCTACAAAAAAGGATTTTAGGACGAAAAATTCTTTTTTCTGACATTGGCACCCAAAGATATTTATGGTAAATTTGTGCTGACGATATTGTCATACAACAGAGGTAACCATAACCAATCATAATCATGCAAAAACCAATCAACCTTTATGCCCTGTCATTACTGTTGCTTGGCGCGTCTTCACAGGTAACCGCAGCCAATGCTCCCGACAGTGTATTCATCTATCCCGGACAAAGAGGCGCAAGTGTCTCCCCTACCATGTACGGCGTATTTTTCGAGGAAATAAACCATGCCGGCGACGGCGGCTTGTATGCCGAACTCGTACAGAACCGCAGTTTTGAAGAGCTTGAGATGCCCGAAGGCTACCATGCCGAAGGCTGTCACCTTTACCCACGCCCGGTTAAAAACCATATCGACGGTAAAATAAAACCTGAAAAATACCGCTGGACAACCGAACCTGTACCGGGATGGGAACTTGCCCCGGGCGACTCACTACACGGCTCGATACGTCTTACAAAGGAAAATCCGAAATTTGCAGCCGCCCCCAATAACCTCGAGATATCAGTGAATGGGAACAAAGCTCCTGTGACGCTTATAAACGACGGCTACTGGGGCATGGGGCTGCACGAGGGTGAAAACTATAAACTGCGCATAATCGGGAGAACGGAGAGGGGCTATAAAGGCGATATAACAGCCTTGCTCCTCGCCGAAAACGGCGACACACTTGCCTCGCAAACCATAAAGCTGAAAAATGACGGCAAATGGAATGATATCACCCTGAGCATGACACCGGATGCCGCTACAAAGAAAGGGAAACTTGCTCTCGTTTTCAACCGGAAAGGAAAGATATGGCTCGACTATGTGTCGCTATTTCCCGAATCCACATTCAGTAATCGCGACAACGGACTGCGCAAGGATGTGGCAACCATGCTTGCCGACCTTAATCCCGCTTTTGTAAGGTGGCCGGGAGGCTGCGTGGTAGAGGGTATCTCGCTTGACAACCGCTTTGAATGGAAAAAGACGCTGGCCGACCCGGCATCGCGTCCGGGAGAATACAGCACATGGGGCTACCGCTGCTCATACGGATTCGGCTATCACGAAATGCTCCAGTTCTGCGAGGATATCAACGCAGGGGCGATGTTTGTGTGCAACGTCGGACTCGGATGCCAGTACCGCATGGGAGACGCATCACCCGAAGACCGGATAGATTACTATCTGCAGGACTGTCTCGACGCGATAGAGTATGCTCTCGGCGACACTACAACCACATGGGGAAGCCGACGCGCAGCCGCCGGTCACCCCACTCCATTCCCGCTGAAATATGTGGAAATCGGCAATGAAAACTGGGGTGACGAATATGACCGCCGTTTTGATATATTCTACAAAACAATCAAGGAGAAATATCCCGAACTTGTGCTTATATCCAATCACGGGCTTCAAGGCATAGGCAAAATAACCGTCACCGACATGATTGACCCGCATTTTTACGTTGAACCGGAGTTTTTCTACACCAATACGCGCCTGTTTGACAATCATCCGCGTGGCAATTACAAGGTATATGTAGGCGAATATGCCTGCAACCGTGAAGTAGGAGGAGGCAACATGAATGCCGCACTTTCCGAAGCGGCTTTTATCGGCGGGATGGAACGTAACGGCGATCTCGTGACCATGGCATCATACGCTCCTCTGTTTGAAAACCGCCATGACCGCACATGGTCAACCAACCTTATCTGGATTGATTCCGACGATGTCATGGGCCGCGCCTCATACTATGTTCAGCAAATGGCGGCTGAAAACCGCCCTACATGCAATGTCGCGCTTGACGTAAAGAAATATCCGGCTGATACAACCGATGTATCACCGCGTCAATTCATATTCTCCGGATACGATGACAATACCGGCGAGATTATCATAAAGGCTGTCAACGCTACAGGCGACGGGTATAATGTCAACTTCTCACTGGGTGATGACTATACGATAGCCGAATCAGGAAAGGTGATAACTCTCGCGGCAGCTTCTCTTGAGGATGAAAATTCATGGGATGAGCCGGAGAAGATAATACCTGTCGAGAGTAGATTTGACGGTTTCGGACAGCAGTTCGGTTATACGTTCAAGCCATTCTCATATACAATTCTGAGAATCAAGGCTCTTCCGAAATATTTCACCAATCCTGTAGTGTTTGCCGATATCCCGGACCCCGATGTGATACGCGTCGGCGATAATTTCTATATGGTCTCGACGACCATGCACTTTTCGCCCGGTTGCCAGATTATGAAGAGCCGCGACCTCGTCAACTGGCAGGTGATAGGAAGTGCCTACGACCGTCTGGAGGACACTGACGCATTTTCACTTAAAAATGGTCAGAATGACTATGCCAAAGGCTCATGGGCGGCAAATCTGCGCTACGACCCCTACGAAAAGCTGTTTTATCTCATCGTGAGCTGTAACACCACCCGCAAATCATATATCTTCACCACCCCTGACATAGAGCATGGACCATGGCACAGAAACGAGGTGGAAATGTGCTATGACCCGGGATTGCTCTTTGACGACACAGGCAAGGAGTGCAAGAAATATATCGTGTATCCTGACTTTGACCTGAACGTGCACACAGCCTATTACCGCCCGATAATCTCTGACGGAAAAGGCAACGTGACACTCGGCAAACGCGAGACACTTATTGACTACACCCAGATAGAGAACCCGTCGGAAGGTCTTCGTGCCGAAGGATATCACGGCTACCGCATAGGCGACTATTACTACATATTCATGATACAGGGACAAGGATGGCAGCGCCAGGAGACAGTGTGGCGTGCAAAAGAGCTCGCCCCGGGAGCGTTTGAATCGCGCAAAATCTTCACGGGCAATATCGAGAATCCCGACGGGACGGCACATCTTGGATCGACCGGCGTGGCACAAGGAGGCATCGTTGACACCCCCGACGGCAAATGGTATGCAATGCTATTTCAGGACTACGGTGCCGTAGGAAGAATCCCCGTGCTTGTACCGGTGACATGGAACGACGGATGGCCCGTATTGGGCAACGACGGCAAAAGCGTAGACCACACACTTCCCATGCCGGTTGCAACAGCTGAACGCCATTTTCCAGTAGTCAGCGATGAATTTGACAACGGGACACCAACCTACCGATATTCCGACACACCCGCCACCCTACCAGAACATACAGACAACGGGTCATGGCTTAAACCGGAATGGCAGTGGAACCACAACCCCGACAACCGCTTCTGGTCACTTACTGAACGCCCCGGATATCTACGCCTTAAAAGCGGACATATCGCGACATCAATCCGCGATGCGCGCAATACTCTGACACAGCGCACATTCGGTCCGATAAGCGCAGCCGAAACCGTCATCGAGACAGCCAACATGCGCGACGGTGACCGCGCCGGCATCTCGGCATTTCAAAACCAATACGGATATGTGGGTGTAAAGCGTGAAAATGGCAAAAACCATGTTATTATGCATCGCGCTTCATGCAAAGACGATTCAAAGGGTATCGAGATAGAGAGCATCCCTATCGACTGCGACCGAATATATCTGCGCACAGTCTGCGATTTCCGTGACAAGACCGACAAGGCTTCGTTTTATTACAGTCTTGACGGCAAGGAATGGAAACGCATCGGCGACACGCTGCAGATGAATTTTGACTGGCCTGATTTCGTAGGGCAGCGGTTTGCGCTGTTCTACTTCTCCACCGCCAACACCGGAGGCAGCGTGGACTTTGACTATTTCCACGTTAAAGAGGGATAGTTTTCAGTTGTCAGTCGTCAGTTGTCAGTTGTCAGTCGTCAGAAGAGACAAGGTACACAAGAGGTAATAAAAAGGGAGGCTGTTCAGATACAACCTCCCTTTTTCTATATGAACTGGTGATGTTTATCGTGCGGCGCGCTTGATGTAAGTACCGTCGCTCAGACGCTCGATCACGACTCCGCGATAGCTGTCGTCAACACGCTTGCCGTCAATGCTGAAGCGTTCTACGACTGTAACATCGGCGCTCGACTCTACCGCATTAATGCCTACTGTAGTCGCGGTTGACAATTCCACATGGTCAATTGCACACGGCTCACTGCCTGCCACGTAGCGGAACAGAATCTGGGCATAATCATTTGTTGTCATATCGCTAAGGTCTATAACAGCCTGCTTCCACTCATCAGCAGCCTCAAGCTCAACCATTTTAAGGTCCTCGAAATCCTTTGACAATCCGGCACTGAATGTTGCATCGGCAGGTGAGTGATACCAGAAACTCAACTGAAGTTTAGACTCACCCTTTATCAATACCTTGCTTGAATACAAATCCACAACACAACCTGCCTGGTGACCGCTCAAAGTCATCGCGCCGCCGTCGCCGTCATAGTCGGCATCGACAGTAGCAGAGCCGTCATTAGTGTCAGTCGTATTCTGGAACCAGCGTGACGACAATTTCTTATCGGCAAATGTCTCCTTGAACGGAAGCGACAAAGATTGACCGAGGATGACAGTGTTGGAATATCCGCGAGAACCGGGACCGGCACTTGAAATGGCACGGACTACGTAGATATTCTGCTGCTGCTTACCTTGCTCGGCGCGACCCTCAATCCTATAAGTAGTTCCGGTTACGCCCTTTGCCACCTCTGAAAGGTTGATGCCGTCGGCAGTCTCCCAAATATCATAGGTGAGCTTTGATACATTTACATAATGGCTGTTCCATCCAAGCGGCTCGGATTCCCATGTCAGTACGACGTCAGCCCCGTCCACACTTTGCTTGATGTTTTGTGGAACACCCGGTATATCCTCGCCAACGAAAAGGCTGAACATCGCCGGTTTTCCTTCTCCGGCTTCATTGTAAGCTATCACCGTATAGTGATTGTCACCGTTAGCGGGAGATTCATCGATATAAGTCAGTTCAACGCCGGGAGCCGGATTGTCAAATGTCTTGATTAGATTCGTGTCCTCGCGGTAAATCTCAACCTTTGTAAGCGATGCGAGAGCCGAACCATCGGTCGCTACGGCGGGTGTAGTAAAGGTGATGGTTGCCTTAAGCGCACCTTCCGGATCGGGTGTGATGGTAAGTCCTGTAACAGCATCGGGAGCGGCAGCGACAGCACCCTCCTTCACGCTTATATCATCAATCTCAAGGTACCATGCTTCTTCCGGATCAGAGGTGCAGTGAAATCCAAGATAATATACTCCATCTTCAGGAACTTTAATTGATATATTAAAGTCTAAGGCATTATCCTGCGCAACGATTGTCTCACCAACAACTTCTATTGTCATTGCCTCAGCACTTATTTCGTTTCCGAGCCACACAGAAAATTTCTCTGAAGAAGATTCATCAAAACTGTTAGCCCTGAATGAAATCTGATAGTCTTTACCTGCGACCATTTCAAATCCAGGAGTAATCAACCAGTCATCGGCTACTCCATCGGCAAAGAGAGAAAAATACTGCGCTTTACCCTCAGAGTATTCCCAAGTTGCGAAGTCATCATTTGCATCAATGGTAGTGAAGTTGTCAAACGATGCCTCGTCGTCGAAATTCTCAAACCAAGGAAGTTCTACCGTGCCTTCCGCTACACGGGTCACACTTGCATGAGACTTGCGTGCGTGAAACTTTGCCTCTATCGCCTTCCTGTATTCAGAAGACGTTTTAAGGCGCGTCACGTTGTCGTCAGCATTAGCGGTTGCGCCGGCAGCGACAATCAGTGATGCAATCAAAAAGTAAAATTTACCCATACTTATGAAATTAAAAAAATATATTAGCTGGCACAAAGTTAACCAATTAATATTATTTCACATACAAATGATATTATTTTTCCAATCATATAAACCGTTATTTTTGACAAAACACCCTCTCTGACCGCTTACAAAAGGAAAGCCCTCTCTTGCGCCTCATCCGAGCAGGAAACAGATGGACATGAGGTCAAAAGAGACAGGAACGCCCAACTGAAAACTTTATTCCTGATTTACAACCCATTGTAGGGGCGAGTGGAAGCTCGCCCGCCACCCGCGCGACGCGGGCTGCCTTCCAGCAGCCCCTACAGCTATGCGCGACAACTCTTTTCCCGCAGGGAAAAATCCAAACTTAGCCGGGCGGTTGAGCGAAGCGATACCCCCGGAAAGAAAGCGAAAGATTAATGTTTCCCTTCAGGGAATCATCAATCGTGCTCCGTGATGATTCCTGCGGAAACATCTTATTAGCAATCCATTCCCCGGGGGTTTCGCTGCGCTCAACGCCCCGGCTAAGTAGAGATGATGCCCTGCGGGCAACAATTTCGCAATAGACGCAACGCGAGAAAGCGGCTGCATCATAGTACAACTCTACCATTGAGCCCTCTCAAACAACTCTGTTACTTTTTATCTTCTGTCCCTTTGTATCTGCCCTCCTCGCGGGCTGCCTTCCGGCAGCCCCTACAGCTACGCGCTGAAATCTTAAAAGCTTTACTCCTGATTTACAATCCATTGTAGGGGCGAGTGGAAGCTCGCCCGCCACCCACGCAACGCTATCTGCCTTACGGCAGCCTCCACAGCTACGCGCTGACAACTGAAATCTGACAACTGACGACTCTCAACTGACAACTACTTAAGTATTTGCCAGCGGTGGGCGCGGAGGGCGGCGGTAAGCTGCTTTTCGCGACCGTGGCAGTAGCAGTCGCAGATGGCATGGAAGCGCGGGGAGTGGGACATCTCGGAGAGATGGGCAAGCTCGTGCCACACGACATAGTCGCGCAGCTCCTGCGGAAGAAATGCGATGACATAGCTGAGATGAATCTCGCGGCGCGACGTGCATTTGCCAAGTGTACGGAATCCGCGCATGATATGCCATGACGCGGGAGCGACACCGATTTCACGCGCAAGCCCGATTGCGCGTGGTATAAGCAGGTCGGGCGCGGCTTTTTCCGCTATGCGGCAAAGAAGAGTGCTGATAGTGCGTGTAGCCGCCATGCTGTCGAGATTTATTGCCGTGCCTACCTCGAGATATGCCGCGTTGTCATGCATCGAGCCGAGTACACGGTCAGGCTTCACGCCCTGACGCTTTATCGTTACCGGCAGCCCTGCAATGTCAATCACCTGTCCTTCGCGATAGACAAGCTCAGGGCGGCGTTTCAGCAGACGCGGAGCAAGGATCTCGATTGCTTCATGCAACCGCTCTCCCGTGCAGCCGGGCGGAATGGTGAAATGCACTATGCCATCTTTCCATCGCGCCGAGATACGCCGAGCCGACACGCGCATGGTTATCTTGACAGCACCAAGCTGCGGATGATTGACTATGGCACTATTCATCGCTTGTCGATGCCCCATAGGAGCTTGGAGCGGAGAGTATCGGTAAACCGGTGGTCGAGACGCTGGATGACACGCGTCACAAACGGTGCGCGGCGCATCTCGATTGTAGTGCCTACGGGGAGAGTCTGCGACCTGCCGTCGAGGCTTATACGGTAAGTTTCCGAGCGTGAGCGGGTAGTGACGGAAATCACGCTGTCGTCGGCAACTATGAGAGGGCGCATGGTCAGCGAATGAGCCGCGACGGGCGAAATCGCCCACACCGGCGCCGAGGGAGCCACAATAGGACCGCCGACAGAGAGGTTGTAGCCGGTCGAGCCTGTGGGCGTCGACACTATCAGCCCGTCGGCAAGATAGGTGGCGAGATGGCTGTCGTCGACTGTCGCCTCCATCTCTATCATCGACGAGGTGTCCTCCTTGAGTATCGCCACTTCGTTGAGGGCATATCTCCACAGGTCGAGCTTCGCATCGGGACTGGTCACGGCAATCATCGTGCGCGATTCCACGTGATATTTTCCGTCGAGCAGGTTTTGTAGCTTGTCGTTTGCCTCATTGACCGTGACATCGGCAAGATAGCCGAGATGACCCGTGTTGATGCCGAGGATAGGTATCTCCTTTTCCCCGACACGCTGCGCCGTGCGCAGAAACGTGCCGTCGCCTCCGATGCTGAGAGCTATCGCGGCGTTGAAGTCGTCGCCTTTTATGAGGTCGTTGACTTCCGGAGGGGATGTCAACACTGAGCATAGGTAATTGTAAAACGACTCTTCCATCTCCACCCACACATTGTGGCGCGACATCAGGTCAAAGAGGGTCGAAAGTTCCTCAATGTGGGCTTCCTGGTAACGGTTTCCGAATACGGCTATTCTCATATTTATCTGTGATGTTGCCTTAGATTTCAAGGTAGTGCAGAAGCGCGTTGACACGCTCCGCCATTTCGGTGTGAAACATACCGGGGTCACCCGTCATTTCCACAGTCTCGTAGCCATAACGCTGCAGTGACCGCGCCACCGACTCGCCACGCGAATGATTGACGCGCAGCATGACCGTAGTAAGCGAGTCAGGCTCGGTGCCCGCTGTCACGTTAAGGTTGAGCAGATGGGCGTCGGCATCCTCCACGGCGTGTGCGATAGCCGACGCGCTATATTGACTCGGAGGGCAGGTGATGGTAAGCTCTGTATATTCGTTGAGCTGCGGAAACAGCCTTGACACCGCCGCAAGAGCCGAGTCGCGGTCAATCGCGCCAAGATACAGCTCGGTGATGTCATCGACCACAGGCACAGTCTTGTCGCCCGACACCATCCTTTCAAGCACAAGCGACATGGGGGTTGACGCCTTTACCGGACGGGCGGCTCCCGACGTCATCCCTACATACCTGCCGTCGGAGTCCACGACCGGCGTCGCGGTATCCGGGAAGGCGCCTGAATGTCCGGTGCCGGAGCTTTGTGCGGGGGATATCGGGATAATTTGGGGTGCTATGGCATCTTTTGCTATCAATTCTTTTCGCAGTTTTATTATTTCTGATTATTTTTGCAGTTGCATTTGTTGTAACGCGATTACAAATATAGGGAAAATTCCCCGAATTGACGTAATCTTTATATTATTACAACAATTCATTACCATAAATTGAGGTTGAAAAGATGACAAATCTGAGCGTAAATATCAATAAAGTAGCCACACTGCGCAATGCGCGTGGTGAAAATATGCCCGATGTGGAGAAGGTTGCCGTTGACTGCGAGGCGTTTGGTGCCCAAGGCATAACGGTACATCCGCGCCCCGACGAACGCCATATACGTCATTCCGACGTGTTTGAGCTGCGGCCGCTTGTCAAGACCGAATTCAACATCGAGGGCTATCCCTCACCCGATTTCATGGACCTTGTGCTGAAGGTGAAGCCGGAGCAGGTGACACTGGTGCCCGACGCTCCCGACGCCATAACATCCAGCGCGGGTTGGGATGTGGTAAGACATCACGAATTTTTGTCGGAGATAGTCGACCGATTGCGTGAAGCGGGCATCCGCTCCTCGATATTCGTAGACCCCGACGAAGATATGGTCAAGGCAGCCGCTGCGACAGGCACTGACCGTGTGGAACTCTACACCAAGCCCTACGCCGACACTTATCCGACCGACCCGGAAGCCGCCGTCGCTCCTTACGTGACAGCAAGTATCGCGGCTCACAAGGCTGGTATCGGTGTAAATGCCGGTCACGACCTGAGTCTTGTGAATCTAAAGTTTTTCCACGACCGGGTGCCTTATCTAAATGAGGTGTCGATAGGTCACGCGCTCATATGCGACGCACTCTATCTCGGGCTGGAAGAGACCATACGTCAATATAAAAACTGCTTAAAGTAACTACATAATTCATTATCACGACATGTCTATTCTCAACATGATTATCGCACAGATGCCGCAGGGAGTCGCCGATTCTGTCGAAACCCTTGAGACTCTCGCCGAGTCGGTTACGTCGACCGAGAGTGTATCGGCAGCCGCCACAACCACCGCCGAGCTTTCGGTGTGGGACCTGTGTATGAAAGGCGGATTCATAATGATTCCGCTTGCGCTTCTCCTGGTGATAAGCATATACATATTTATCGAGCGCTATATCGTCATAAGCCGTGCCGCACGTGAGGACTCCACCTTTATGAAGCGCATCAAAGACTATATACATGAAGGCGAAATCGAGAGTGCCAAAAATCTCTGCAAGAAAAACGGTTCACCTTACAGCCGACTGATACTTAAAGGCATAAGCCGCATAGGCCGCCCGATGAACGATGTGCTTGTGGCAATCGAGAACACCGGCAACCTTGAAATCGCAAATCTCGGCAAGGGACTGCCCTGGCTTGCGACCACTGCCGCCGGCGCGCCGATGCTCGGCTTCCTCGGAACGGTAGTGGGTATGGTGGAAGCATTCTTCGCTCTTGCCAACGCTGGCTCCTCGGCTAATGTGGGTGTGCTCGCCGGCGGTATCTATGAGGCGCTTGTCACCACAGTCGCCGGTCTTGCCGTCGGTATCGTGGCTCTGTTTGCCTACAATATCCTCGTGGCACGTCTCAACAGCGTAATGAAACTGCTCGAAGGCAAGAGCATGGAGTTTATGGACCTGCTTAACGAACCGGCTTAATCCCCCACCCCTCTGACTCATGGCACTTAAACGACCTCATGACATGATGGCGATGTTTTCGATGGCGTCGATGACCGATGTCATCTTCCTTCTGCTCATCTTTTTCATGATTACTTCGACCTTTGTATTCCCTACCGCGCTGGAGGTCAACTTACCGCAAAGCTCGGTGCAGACGGCGTTAAAGCCCGGGACAAGAGTGTATATCGACAAGGATAGCCGACTTTTCGCATCTTTCGGCGACGAGCAGCCGCAACCTATTGAAGCGACTTCGCTGCTTGCTTTCCTGCAACTTGCGCAACAGAACGAACCCGACGGGTTTATCGCAATATATGCCGACGAGGAAGTGCCTTACGGCAAGATTGTGGAGGTGCTTGACCTCGGCGCACGAAACAACCTGAAGATGGTGCTTGCCACCAAACCGGCGAAAGCTCCCGCTCCGGTCATGTCGCTTGACGTTGTCGGCGATGGCTCTGCGCCGGAACCATCTAATTAACATAAACCGCATTAACTGTAATGAGCGAGTCGCAGCGTGACCAACTGATAGCCCTTGCCGGTACGGCACTCATAGTCATCCTTCTTGTGTTGGCTTTGGTGCTTGCGCACTATCGTGTGGATATCACCGCGCAGGAAGACCGCAAATGGCCTCCCGTCGACTCAAGTGAAATCGTGTTTGGCGGTGAATATGTGAAACTTGGCGACATGCCCTTCCCGGTCGAGGAAACCGACAACTCCCCCATGCCTGACGACTCTCGTACAGATGCCGCAGTCGACGGCACAGACCTTGCCGATGCAGGCGATGCCGTGGCTGAGGCACCGTCGCTTGTAACCTCGCAGAATGAGTCGACAATGAAAGTCACCGAAAAGTCCGCGCCTGAAAAGGCGGGTCCTACCAAGGAGGAAATTGCCGAGCGCGAGCGTATCAAGCGTCAGAAAGAGGAAGCCGAGAAGCAGGCTAAGATAAAAGACCGCATGAAGAGCGGTTTCAGTAATTCCAAAAAGGGAAAAGGAGAAGGGGGTTCGCCCAACGGTAATTCCAATACGGGGGCACTGAGCGGACTTGCCGGACATGACCTGCGCGGGCGCACCGCCGAGGCGTGGGGTAAGCCTGCAAGCACCCTCTCAGGTACTGTTAAGATAAAGGTGCGTGTCAATCGCAAGGGACAAGTCATCGGGACTCCCGAATATGTGGGAGGCACCGGTCCTGCGGCGGCGAACGCCGGTGTGCGCCGCAGTTGTATTGCCGCGTCACGCCAGTCACGCTTCTCTGTCGATCTTGAGGCACCCGCCGAACAGACCGGCGTGATTACATGGAAATTTGAATAAGCTTATAATCAAGATGATGAAAAAATATCGCATACTCAATGACTCGCTCGGATGGCTCATGTTTGTCATCGCGGCGGTCACTTATCTTCTCACTCTGGAGCCCACGGCAAGTTTCTGGGACTGCCCGGAGTTCATATCGCAAGGTTATAAACTTGAAATCGGTCATCCACCGGGCAACCCTATCTTCATGCTTGCGGCACGATTTTTCGTTAATTTCGCTCCTGACGCGCAGCATGTGGCTCTCGCCGTCAATACCATGTCGGCACTGTTGAGCGCAGGTACCATACTGCTGCTTTTCTGGACCATCACCCATCTTGTGCGCCGTCTTGTGGTGAAAGATGACGCTACAGAGATGTCGCTTGTGCAGATGCTTGTCATCTTCGGCTCGGGTGTATGCGGCTCGCTTGTCTACACATGGAGCGACACGTTCTGGTTTTCGGCTGTCGAGGGCGAGGTGTACGCCTTCTCCTCATTCTGTACCGCGCTTGTATTCTGGCTCATATTGAAGTGGGAAAACCGCGCCGACGAGCCCCACAGCGACCGTTATCTGGTGCTGATAGCCTACGTCATCGGTATCTCCATCGCGGTCCATCTGCTCAACTTGCTCTGTATCCCCGCGATTGTACTTGTATTTTACTATAAGAAGTTCAAGAATATCAGCGCAAAAGGTTCTCTGCTTGCGCTCTGTGTGTCATTTGTGATTGTCGGTCTTATCCTTTACGGACTTGTACCGGGATTTATCGAGATGGCGCAGTATTGCGAACTGCTGTTTGTCAATGTGCTACACTGCAGCTACAATACCGGACCTGTCGTATATACCATCGTGGCACTTGCCGTGATGATATGGGCTGTCTATGAGCTTTACCGCCAGAAAAACGCGCGCATGATAAAGGTGTCGTTCTTCCTGAGTGTGTTCCTTTCCGGTATTCCTTTTATCGGTGACGGCTGGGTGGCTCCGGTGATTATATTTGTAGGTCTGCTCATCTATCTCTTCGTCTATATGAAGAAGGTGCCGGTGAGAATACTTAACGTGACGGTGCTGAGCATACTTGTCATCTTCATCGGTTATTCATCTTACGCCCTGTTGCTGATACGCTCCACGGCAAATACCCCGATGAACCAGAACGCGCCCGACAACGTGTTTGCGCTAAGTTCTTATCTTAACCGAGAGCAGTACGGTGACCGCCCGCTTTTCTACGGTCAGACCTTCAATTCGGGCATCGTGTATCAGATTGATGCCCAGGGTCGTCCCCAGGCGGTCAAGAAAGAGGGCAAGACCCTTTACGGAAAGACCGTGAAGACATCTCCCGACCAGCCCGACCGCTACGAAATTGTCGGTACCAAGACCGAGTATGTAATGAATCCCGAGCTAAACATGCTCTTCCCGCGTATGTATGACAGCAAATATGCCGAGGCTTACAAGGACTGGACCGGCATGAAAGGTACTCCGGTCACGGTAAATCCCTATCTTGACCGTGACGGCAATCCGTATCCGGGTCAGACCCAGAGCAAGATAAAGCCCACTTTCCTCGAAAATCTCACTTTCTTCTTCAATTATCAGCTTGACCACATGTACTGGCGTTATTTCCTGTGGAATTTCGCGGGACGCCAGAACGACATACAGGGCAACGGAGAAATAACCCACGGCAACTGGATATCCGGCATACCGCTGATTGACAACCTACGTCTCGGCGACCAGTCGCTCCTGCCCGACGACCTCGGCGCAGGCAACAAGGGTCATAATGTGTTCTACATGCTTCCCCTTATACTCGGTATTATCGGTATCGGCTGGCAGGCGTTCACCTCCAAGCGCGGTATCGAGCAGTTCTGGGTTGTGGCATTCCTCTTCTTCATGACCGGTATCGCCATCGTGCTTTATCTTAACCAGACCCCCAATCAGGTGCGTGAACGTGACTACGCGTTTGCAGGCTCCTTCTACGCGTTCTCGATATGGGTGGGCATGGGTGTTGCCGGACTGTGGCGTCTTGTGGTCAACATGACCAAGGGCAAAGAGCAGTCGCGCTCGCTCATAGGCGCCGTAATAGGCGTTGTGGTAGGTCTGTTCGTGCCCCTTCAGATGGTGTCGCAGACCTGGGATGACCATGACCGTTCAGGTCGTTACACGGCACGTGATTTCGGCATGAACTACCTGTCGAGTCTTGAGCCTAACGCCATAGTGTTCACCAACGGCGACAACGATACATTCCCGCTTTGGTATGCGCAGGAAGTCGAGGGCTACCGCACTGATGTGAGGGTGGTCAACCTCTCCTACCTCACTACCGACTGGTATGTCGACCAGATGCGTGTGCCCTCTTACGAGGCTCCGGCAATCAAGATGCTTGCCACACCCGATGTCTACGCCCATGACAAGCGTCAGTTCAGCTATTTCCTGAACCCCGACACGACGAAGGTCAATGTGACTGCCGCATTAAAGGCACTCTATAGCCCGGACGCCAACAAAAACGAATGGGGGCTCTACGAGTTCAAGTATCCTAACATGTATCTCCCCGTCGACAAGGATGCTGTCGTGAAGTCGGGTCGTGTGTCGGCTGAAGAAGCTGCCGCCGTCGAGGAATATATCGACCTGAATCAGAGCGACGAGCCGGAAGGCGGCTTGCGTCTCAGCAATGTAATCGCTCTCGACATGCTTGCCACCAATGCGGCAAACGGCTGGGAACGCCCGATATATTTCGCAATGACTGTACCCGACGATTATTATCTGAACCTGTCGCCTTACATGCGCTCGACCGGTATGACCTACGAGGTCGGTCCGATCAAGAACCGTGACTTTGACGGCTATCATATCGCTGTAAATACCGACAAGGCTTATGACAATATTGTCAACAAGTTCCGCTGGGGAGGCCTTGACAAGACCACATCTGCCGACGACATATATCTCGACGAGACTATACGCCGTATGGTCAATACCACCCGTATGACCATGATTGACCTTGCCACGGCGCTTTATAACGAAGGCGTGGAGGCAGAGATATATTTCCATCAGGATAGCGTAAACATGGATGCCGCGCAGCGAGAGAAGGTGTCAACCTTCATCGCCGACCGCTACAAGCGTTCACAGACAGTGCTTGACCTTATGATGGAGAAACTGCCCGTGTATGCCGCGCCGCTCGGTGTGCTTACAGGCACCCAGATTGTCGAGCTGTATTCACGTCTCGGAGAGACGACCGGTAATGAAGCCGACAAGAAGAAGGCTCTCGAACTGCTTACCGACGAGATAAACCTCTACAAGCAGTATGTACTTTACTTCCAGACGCTCACGCCGCGGCAGTACTCGCTGTTGACCCGCAATGACAGGTATATCAACGACACTTACTTCATTCAGTTGTTGCAGCTTTATGCCGACTGTGGAGGCGACGTGGAGTCACTGATGAAGCAGCTTCAGGGCGAGGGTATCAATTTCTCGCGATATTTCAAGAGTGCTCCCGAAACCGGCAGTAAGACCCTGGAATAAGTTATCCGACAGCCGACAGTAATGTTTAAGTATATCGAACGACCGCCGCTTTTGTACCGTATCCTCTTTCCGGAGGGGGTATGGCGCATAAAGCGCAAGCGTCGCAAGGTGGTGTATCTCACGTTTGACGACGGTCCGATTCCGGAGGTGACCCCCTGGGTGCTTGACCTGCTTGACCATTACGGCATAAAAGCTACTTTTTTCCTTGTCGGCGACAATGTGCGTCGTCATCCTGAACTGCTTGAGGAGATAAAGAAGCGCGGTCACAGCTGGGGCAACCACACCATGAACCACCTGCAGGGCTTCAAGGAGCGGTCACACGTGTATTTGCGCAACATCAAGGAAGCCGACGAGCTTATCGACAGCTCGCTCTACCGCCCGCCCCATGGCATCATGCGCTGGGGTCAGGCAAAGGTCATAAAAGACCATTTCAATATTATAATGTATGACCTCGTGAGCCGCGACTACTCAAAGAAGCTTAACGGCGAACAGGTGCTGCATAATGTGAAGCGTTTCGCCCGCAACGGGTCTATTATCGTGTTTCACGACTCCCTGAAGGCGGAGCGCAATCTCCGCTACGCTCTTCCGCGCGCTATCGAGTGGCTTAAACAGGAGGGATATGAGTTTGCTCCCATCCAGATGTAGCGACGAGCTGCGCGATGTCGCGCTACGGCTTGGCGCGTCACGTCTCGGCATCGCCGCCGTGCATGATGTCGACAAGGCTGAGATGAAGCGTTACCGAGACTGGATTGCCGCCGGGTGTCATGGCGAGATGCAATACCTCGACCGCTACCACGACGTGCGTGTGAATCCCGCCGGTCTGCTTGCAGGAGCGCGGTCGGTGATTGTGTGTGCCTTCAACTATTATCCACCCAAGTTGCAACGCGGCGATGCACCGCAGTTTGCCTATTATTCTTACGGAAAAGACTATCACGAGGTGGTGCGCGGACGATTGTCGGCGCTTGCCGCCTATATTCATGAGACTTATGGAGGCGATACGCGCGTGTGTGTCGACACCGCTCCCTTACCCGAGCGATATTGGGCGGTTGAAGCCGGACTTGGTTTCAAGGGACTCAATTCGCAGCTTATCATCCCCGGTCTTGGCTCATATTTCTTTCTCGGTGAGATTATAACTACCGTTGAATTTGCCCCTGACGAGCGTATAGAGAGCGATTGCGGCTCTTGCGGGGCGTGTGTAAGGTCTTGTCCCGGAAAAGCAATAAGAAACGGCGAAATCGACGCCAGGCGGTGTCTTTCCTATCTGACTATAGAATACCGTGGCGAAGCGTTGCCCGATGGTTCGCGGTTGGGGAATCATCTCTACGGCTGCGACGTGTGTCAGCAGGTGTGTCCTCATAACCGTGGATGTAAACCTACGGAAATACCCGAATTCATGCCTTCCGATGAGTTTCTCGCGCTTGACCGGGCGACACTCGATTCGTTTACCCCTGAAAAGTTTAATGCGCTTTTCCGACATTCTGCCGTAAAGCGCACCAAACTTAAAGGACTTATGCGTAATCTTAAATATCTTGATTAGATTGACAGGCGTCGCAGTGTGTTGAGAAGGTCGCGGTTGATAGGCTTATCGTTTTTGATTGCCTTTGAGAAAGGCACATAGACTATCTGGTCGTTGGAGATACCGATCATTACGTTTCGCTGATCTTCAAGCAGAGCGTCGATTGCAGCCGAGCCAAGGCGCGATGCAAGGATACGGTCGGCTGCTGTAGGCGAACCGCCTCGCTGGAGGTGACCGAGTATTGACACACGCACGTCATAGCCGGGATATTCGTTTTTCACACGCTCGGCAAGACCCATTGCTCCGCCCGTGACGGGGCTTTCAGCCACAAGCACGATTGACGAGTTCTTGCTCTTGCGGAATCCGTTCTGGATGAGCTCGGCAAGCTGGTCGACCTCGGTGGAGATTTCAGGGATTATGGCTGCTTCCGCTCCGGAGGGGATTGCGCCGTTAAGGGCGAGGAAGCCGGCGTCACGACCCATTACCTCGATGAAGAACAGGCGTTCATGGCTTGTCGCGGTATCTCGGATTTTATCGACACACTCCATGATTGTGTTAAGTGCCGTGTCATATCCGATGGTCTTGTCAGTGCCGTAAAGGTCGTTGTCGATGGTACCCGGCAGACCTATGATGGGGAAGTTGAACTCAGTAGCGAAGATGCGCGCTCCTGTAAGTGAACCGTCGCCGCCTATCACCACAAGTGCGTCGATTTCGTTCTGGCGTATGGTGTCGTAAGCGAGCTGACGTCCTTCCGGAGTCTGAAATTCCTTACAACGTGCAGTCTTCAGGATGGTGCCGCCCATCTGAATTATATTGGATACATTCTGTGTCTTAAACTCAACAATCTCATTGGTTATCAACCCTTTGTAACCACGATAGATACCTTTAACCCTGAATCCGCTGAAGATTGCGGAACGTGTCACCGCACGTATGGCGGCGTTCATCCCCGGTGCGTCACCTCCTGAGGTGAGGATGCCTATGGTCTTGATTTGGGACATATTGAATAGATTTTATAAAGTGAAATACTATTACGGCAATTTGCTACAAAGTTAGTTAAAAAACAGAACCTGACAAATTAATCACAACAGATATTGCTCTACATTTTCAGGCGTGATTACCTTAAATTGCGCATCGGGATATGCCTCGGCAAATTTTGCCGGCACTTTGACGTTCTTTTTTGCCGGATTCCATTTGATTTCGATTGCTGTCATCACTCCGTCGTTTTCTTCGATGATATCTATCTCTTTTTGTTGTGTTGTACGCCAGAACCACATTTTTCCGAATGAGCGTTCGTATGCAATCTGTTTCACACGTTCAGCGACTACAAAGTTTTCCCACAGTGCGCCCACATCGTCCCGGCTTTCGATGTTTCTGAAATCTCTTATCACCGAATTACGTATTCCTAGGTCGTAGAAATATATTTTCCTGCTGTTTTTCAGCTCGTTTCTCAAATTTCGGGCATAGCTCCCCAAACGGAATACGATGAAATTCTGCTCAAGAATATCGATATATCTTTCTACAGTCTTGGGGTCGAGATCAATAAGCATACCGATTTCACGATAGGATATCTGGTCACCAATCTGTCGCGCCAGTGCCTGAAGCAACCGCTCAAGCTTCTCCGGTTTTGAGATTCCGTCTAATTGAAGAATATCTTTGTAAAGATAGCTTGTCGAGAGCTCCATAAGCACTTCCTTTTCATTTCCCGGCGATGTGACCGTCTCCGGATAATAACCGTAAATCATGCGATGGGGAAGTAGTCTTAATTCAGTCAATAAGCCGTGATGTTCAACCATCTCTTTGAATGAGAGCGGGTACATTGTAAACTCTCTTTTACGGCCGGTTAGTGTCTCGTTCACCTTCGATGCAAGCTGAAATGACGAACTGCCTGTAGCTATTACCTGGACTCCGGGTATCTGGTCGGTAACAAGCTTGATTTTTAGTCCGATGTCAGGGACACGTTGTGCTTCATCAATGACAAGATATTTGTTGTTGCCTAATATTGTCTTGAATCGTTCTGATGTCATATTTTTTAGCAACTCTTGGATATCAAGGTCATCTCCATTCATCCAGAGTGTGTTTTCGCTATTTCCAAATAAGTCTTTTAATAGGGTGGATTTCCCTACTTGACGTGCGCCCATTATTATTATCGCCTTGTTGCTTCCAAGGAGTTTCTTTATCTGCGGCTGAAGTTGTCTGTTTATCATATATTTGCCTTTTTGCAAAGATAGCAAAAAATCGATGCAATTCCTCAAATATTCATGTTTTTGTGGAATTGATTCCTCAAATATTCAAATTTTTGCGGATTTGATTCCTCAAAATTCATAATTTTTGTGGATTCCAGGGTCAGTAAATCGGCAAAATAATAGAAAAAAAGATGAGGGTGTTGCGAAATAGCAATTATCTGTCGCGACGCGGGCTTGCTCCCACACAAAGTCACTGACTTAAGGATTTTGCCCTGAATGGGCAAGATGTCGTTAACGCGGGAAGCCCCGAACGGGGCACCCGTGGCACACAAGCTTTACCAAACTATACAACCCTGAAACGGGTTGCATAAATACGTGCTAATCAAGCAGCTACGCAACCCATTTCGGGGTTGAGATACAGGGAGAGAGGCTCTTGAGCCACGGGTATGCCTTCGGCATTACCCGCGGTAAACGAGATGAATCCCCTTGCGGGGATTTACGATTCATGCGCCTTAAGTTTGTGACTTTGTATGGGAA
>OJLA01000756.1_pt1 | contig 24631 bp, 23 predicted proteins | sample 1596611 | NCBI WGS metagenome assembly OJLA01 (sample SAMEA4350168, study PRJEB24818) | metagenome | biome: human; feature: gut; material: faeces | place: Denmark | collected 2013-09
ATGTTTCAAAGTCAAAATTATATATCATCGGATTATTTTCCGAAACTTCTTGACACTAATTCAAAAATTCATTTTAAACTCAAATTTTTAAAATTTTTCGCATATATTCTAATAAATTATATAAAATATTATTATGTTAATTTTGTTGCAAAATATGGAAAAATATGATACAATTAAAATGTTTCTATGGCTTTTAGCCATTTTATATAAAATAAGTTTCCTCACGAACCGTATTGGAAAAAAAACAACAAGGAGGTATCTTTATGAGTGGGAAATTTAAAAATGGTTGGCGGAAGGTAAAGGACGGAGTAATTCTTGGAATAGCTTTTATTCCTTTCGTGCTCTTAGGTGTTGCTCTTGTAACTGTTATGCTTCTGATTGGGGCAGTAATAAAGGGCGCCATTGTAAGTGTATGTTGGAATATTGCTATGACTACAATGTTCGGCTTCTCGAAGGTAACAATGTTCCAGGCATTTGTACTTGCTTTTACAATTGGCTGTCTTAGAGCTAATTACTTTAGCAGTGTAAAATCGGAATATGAAGACCTTAAGGGAAAGCTCTTTGAAAAAAGCAAGAAAGAAAAAATGGCAAAGGTTGTGTCGGTACTGCTCGTCATAATATTTGAAATTATCTCAATTCTTATTGCAGTTGGGTTTACAATGTATTCTTGGAATAACATTCTTCCACAGCTGTTAAATGTTGAGTTAGTTCAGATTAACTTTTGGCAGGCTTTAGGATTTGCTTATTTGTTCAACTTACTTTTTGGGGTTTCAAAATCTGATGACAAGAAATCCAAAGAAGATAAGAACAGCGATAGCAAAGATGTACTGCCAGAAGCCAAAGATGACATAGTGGTTAAAGAGACAACCAAAACCGAAGATTCTATTGACTAACCGCTAATCGATGTGGTGTGAGTTTGTTATAAAGCTCACACCGCATTTTTCCATTATATTAACTATCTTTCTAAATCCCACTCTTTTTCTAATTGTTCTTCATATTCTAGTTGTTTTTCTGGATCAATAAAAGTATGGGTATCTTCTTGAAATTTTTCAATTAATTCTTTTGACTCTCCAATTCCAAATTTTTGGCAAATCCAATCTATAAATTTTTCTACTGTTTCATAGAATTTATCTATAATTTTGTGTAAATGAGTATTTTCTTCTTCTAAACTTTTATATTTCCATTCAATATCAAATTCTTTTTCTTTATATTCTGCTTTAATATTATTTACTTGATTATGAAGTTCTTTGTTATTAGCAAGTATAGAATCTCTTTCATTTTGGTATTTTTGTGCTTTATCAACTAATCGGACTTGTTTAGATAATTCATTATGCAATTCTAAATTTTCTTGATATAATTCCATAATTTTATCATCTTTAGGTTTAATAATTTCATTTTCTACTTTTTCTCGATTAAGTTTTATTAGTTTAATATCATTTATATCTGGAGTCTCTGGTAATTCTAGTTTTATATTATCTAATACTTTTTTAGTGTTTTCAAAATTAGTCAGATTCTTTAAATCTTCTATTTTCTCGTGTTTAGCTCCTGTTTCTTCTACTGGTAGCCCTCGTTCTAAATCAAAACCTTTTGAGGTTATATATTTGTGAAAAGCATTTTGTAATTGTCTGTAACTATCTCTGCCTTTCCAAAAATCTCTACAACATATTTTATCAATCTCTTTTCCTTCTTTATCTTTTGTATGAATTACTGGTATATAAACTAAATGCATATGTGGTGTAGTTTCATCTAGATGTACTGCTGCTGACACTATATATTTCTCTCCAAGATTTTTGTAATTACATACAAATTTATAACTTTCTTTGAAATATCGTTTTGTTTCTTCTAAACCAATCTTATTAAAAAAAGCATTATCAGAAGTTATCATCATTTCACACATAATATTACTATTACTTCTAATAGTGCCTTTTAAATCGTATTCTTTTCTCATTTTATCAAATTCTTTTATATAAGTTAATTCATTTTTCTTACAGTAAAAATTCAAATGTGTTCTTGTTGGATCAATATCTTTATTAGAATGACCTTTTGACCTTCTATCATTGTGAATATATGATCCCTGTGCATCCACTCTTGTTAGCTTATCATTTCTTATAATAGCATAGCTCATATCTTCTTGCACCTCCTTCTTTGCTCAAGATATTCTTTGAATGTCTAACATACTAGACAAACAAGTTTGTCCCGTATGGCAGGGTTTTACAACCCCACACCCCAAAAACAAAAAAATTGCTATTCGCATTTTTAGGTTTTTTCATAAAAATTTGCTTGTCGCAATTTTTATGAAAGTTGAGTAAGAAAAATAAATTTTTCTTACTCAATTCACTTTAGCAACTACCAAGTAGAAACCAGAGGGAGAGAGCTAAAGTGAATTAGGTGTAATAATCCCATTTGTGAAAAATAGAATTATTACACCTATATAAGCTGAAACCGTCGGTCGTTCGCCTCGTTTCATAGGTAGTCTAGTAAGTAGTGATATTACTACTATAATTGCTGATACATTTTAGTATCTTTGTTCATACTTGCCCAAACTTTTTACAATTACAAATCCATTTCAAGTTTTGCCACCGAATACTCTTTAATTTATTGTGAGTTTTTGTTCTAAGATCTCACTTACGCACTTTGTATAATTAGACTGCTCATACAAATACGAATGAACTTTATAGCATCGGCTCATCACACCAAACACTTTTTAAGAGGTGTTGCATTTCTCTTTTGCACGACAAAAAAGCCCGTTTGTAGATTTTTATTCTACAAACGGACTTTGTCGCTAATATTCTTATTTAATTTGCCCTCACAATCGCTTTATGGCGATTTTTAATTGGAGAGAGTATAGTTATAATATACTTTACTAAAATTGTAAAATTTGATTTAAAAATATCAATAATAGGTTAGACTGTTATTCTATCAAAAGTTCTAACACAGTTCTAACACTTAATTCAAAATTTTAGAAAAGAAGATTTTTGTTTTTCTTGCATATTTATCAATGCTTGTGTTATAATATTCTTACAAACAAGCAAATTAAAGAGGTTAATAACTACAACTAAAATAGGTTATCTAATGGTAAAAAGCAGATGGCGTAAAATTCTTAAAATCCTGCGGTTGAATAAACCGTGCCGGTTCGATTCCGGCCATCTGCACCAAAAAGCAATCAGATTATATCTGATTGCTTTTTTATTATCTACGCATTTGCAATTTTATGTAGAATATTATATAATATATTTATAGCAGATTTATTTTTATAGTCAGCCATCCCTAGTTTACACAATATAAGGAGAATTTTTATGGCAACTCAGATTACTTTTGATTACGTCTTGTACCTCAACAACTCTCTAGTTTTTCGTTTCAATAATGGAGATGCTTTTTGTATGAAATCATTTAGCGACGGGATTATGGTTATCTCACCTCTTGGTGGCTGTGACCTAACAGCTTACGCCAAAAATATTGCGGGTTGTTTCGATGAAGGTTCCAACCTCTATGGCTTGAAAACTATTATTTTTAGTTTCAACGGTGCTGAGGTTTCAATAACAAAAGAGAACGCTATTCCAGAAAAAATTATTGAGCTCTGGAAGAGCAAATTTATGAAAAATTGCATCAATTAAAAAAATCAGGGCAAGGCTGACTATTGATGTAGACTAATATCTCACATCAAGTAAAAAGAGTTGCTAAACTAAGCAACTCTTTTTACTTTTTCTATTGTAATTCTTCCAAGTTTTCCGCTTCTAAAATCATCTAATATAATTTTTGAAGTTTTTTCATCATCAATGTTTCCGCCTGAAATTATCGCTCCTCTTTTCTTTCCTATCAATTGCATAATTTCATAGATATTTTCATTTTCCATTTGATCTTGTTCTAATATTTCATTAACAACTTGTTCATCTAATGAATATCTTTCCAACAAATTTTTTCGATAATTTTCCAATAAAAATTTGGTTAAGCTATATGCAATCTCTGTAATTGCTAATATATCATCTTTTATTGTTCCTGTATATGCTAAATTCAACGCAATTTCTTCATTTTCAAATTTAGGCCATAAAACTCCTGGTGTATCCATAAGTTCTATGTTTTCATTAACATGTATCCATTGTTTTTGTTTAGTTACACCTGGTTTGTTTCCAACTACTGCTGATGTCTTTTTAGTAATTCTATTAATAAATGATGATTTTCCTACATTAGGTATTCCAACAATCATCGCTCTGATTTTTCTTCCTTTTCTACCTTTATCAGCATGTTTTTGCATTTCATCTATCATAACTTCTTGAACTTGCTTTATTACTTCATTTATACCTAATCCATTATTAGAATCTACTAATACTGCTTTGCATCCTTTTTTTATAAAGTATTCTCTCCATTTTTGATTATCTTTTTCATCAGCTAAATCACATTTATTTAATACTATTACTTTTTTCTTATTTTGTGTTATTTGTCTTATATCTGGGTTTTGACTTGCAATTGGAATTCTTGCATCTAATATTTCTATTACTACATCTATCATTTTTAGGTCTTCTGTTATTTGTCTTCTGGTTTTTGCCATATGTCCAGGAAACCAGTTTATATTCATTCCATTTTCCATTTTATTCACATCCTTATTTTAATACTATAATATTATACTACTTTTTTATGTTATTTTCAATAAAAATAAGCATGTTTTAATCACATGCTCTATTTTAATAAAATTTATATTCATTTTTATCTTCTCTTTTATCTCTCTCATTTAGTTCTTTTTCATATTTATCATTTTTAAAATACCAATCGGTTTTCTTATCAACAGGATTAATTTTTCTTCCTTTATCCACAAGCATATCCATTAATACAAATAGTGCAAGAAGAATTGCTATCATATCACATAATAAATTCATGCTTATATCTGATGTTAATGTTGCTTGTCCTTGTAAAATAGGAACTAAATTAGTAAATAGATGCTCTCCAAAATATATTGCATATATTGCTAAATAAAATAGTGAACCTACTAACTTTCTCTTTACAACTAATACAATACATGGTAAAGTCGCAAATGCAATAATTACCTCCATGTTAATATCATATGCTGCAATTCCTAATAAGTCTATAGAATATTGTGTGCATAAAGCCACAATTGCTCTGAATAGCCAAAACATGACCATAAATATAGCTAGTAGCCATGTAGAAAAATTTGACATTGATATTCCTCCCCTCATAAAACACAAAAAGTTGGGATGCGGAAAATCTAATTTCCACTCCCAACGTCATATTAGTCTTCATCTACAAAATTAAATTCATCCTTATATTTTTCTTTAAATATTGCAAATACTTTATTTAATATTTCTTCGTCTTCAACTCCTACATAAGATTCTTCTTCTGAATCTTCATCAGTATCTTCTAATTTTAAGATTACAACTTCTCCTTCGTCTTCTTCTCCTTCTTCTGATACTGGTAGTAATACTACATATTCTTCATCGTCTAGTTCTACTAAATCTAAAAATTCAAATTTAACCTCATTTCCATTTTCATCATTTAGAACTATTATATTATCTAATTCTTCGTCTTCCATTCTTTACTCCTTTCAAATTTAATTTTCTTTAATATAATACACTATATTTTTCTTTTTGGCAACTAATTTTTTATTTTATTTAAATATGTTTCTAAAATATATACTGCAGATATAGTATCTACTATATTTCTCTTTTTATTCTTATTTACATCTAAGAAATTCATTGTCTTATGTGCTGCCACTGTTGTAAGTCTTTCGTCTATTGTTTCAATTTTTATTTTGTTATATTTGCATTTTAGTTTATGTATAAATTTTTCTGTGATTTCAGTTCTTTCTGATGGTGTTCCATTCATATTAATTGGTTTTCCTATTACTATTGTATCAACTTCATATTGTTCCAGTATTTCGTCTAAACGCCTTAATATTACTCTATCAGACCCTTGATTATGAATTGTCTCTAATCCTTGAACTGTTATATTTAATGCATCTGTTATTGCAATTCCTGTTCTTGCATCTCCATAGTCTATTCCTAATATTCGCATATTTACCTCTATTATTCTAATCCAATATAGTTTCTAACCATTTTATCTAGTAATTCATCTCTTTCTATTTGTCTTATTTTATTTCTTGCATCTTTATGGCTTGTTATATATGTTGGATCTCCTGATAATATATATCCAACAATTTGGTTTATTGGATTATATCCTTTTTCTACTAATGCTTCATATACTTCCTTTAATATTTCTTTAGTTTTTGCATTTTTTTCTTTTTCAAAATTGAAACTCATTGTTTTGTCTAAATCCATACTTACCTCCTTCTGTATTTCACTAAATACATGTAATATCATTTTCACTTTTATCAGCATTGTCTAAATATTGTTCTAATTTTTTCAATACTTCTTCCATTCCTGTTCCTTTATAATATGTTGTTAATACAAAATTAAGTTTAGCTTTTACTTTTGGTGGCTCTTCTTCTTTGACTTTTTTCTTTTTCTTTCCTATTGCTTCAACTTCCATTTCTTCTATTCCTTTATTAGGTTGTGGTAGTGAAATTTCTAGTTTTTCTGCTTCATTCTTTATATCTGTTACAAATGTTGTTACAGAATCTACATCAACTCCAGAAAATACTATTACAAATTTTGGTCCCATATATCTTATGAAAATATAGTCATTTGATATATTATTACCTATAAAGTCACTAATATCTATTATTACTTGATTTCCTAATTTTCTTGAATACTTGTCATTTATTTCTTCTATATTTGTTATTCTATACATACATACAGCTGATGTTGTATATTTATCAATAGTCTTTCTTCCCTCTCCATATAGGTATTCTTCTGAATATAGTCCTGTAAATAAATCTTTTCTTACAATTGATTCAAGTGTTTTTTGATGTCCTACTGTTTTCAATACAGATACAATGTTTTCTTTTACAACTTCAAATATTGTTATATCAATATTGTCAAAATCATGTGGAACTCCACTTTCTATTATCCAATATCCAACATATACATTGTCTATGTATAATGGAAAGAATATAGCTGATTTTGCTCTTCCAAATTCCATTTCTTGATATGGCAATCTTTCGTTTTCATTATCTACAGTAACATATTTAGGAGTTGCTGTTGCTATACTGTCTTTAAATGTTGGCACATCTTGCAATTTTTTTAGTGTATTCCAATGCTTTGGTTCAACATTTGAAGCTTTTACTTGATATTCAGCACCATCAAATACAACTATTGTTGAATATTTTATTTCATATTTTTCTATTAATATTTCATTTATTTTTTGTATTTTTTCATCTACACTTGAGCATTCTCCTATTGTACTTAGAAAGTCTTGTAATACTCTTAAATTATTAGCTTGTCTGCTTAAATTATTGAATTGTTGTATTTTTCTATGTATTTGTAAATTATAAATTAGTAATCCAACACATATAGCACCTAATATCAATACTATAATTATCAACTTTCTCCCCCCTAAATATTATTAATAATTTTGCTTCATCTGATTTAATGTATTATTCATTTTTGGTGAAAAACTATTATTGTTATTATTTTTTACTGATGGTGGCATATACTTTGCTTGCTTTTTCCCAACAGGATATACCATGCTAGCTAAATTTTTCAAACTTTGTAAAAATTCTTTATTATATCCTTTTAAAGATACATCACATGTTACCATTCCATCTAAATATCTTAAATATGATTTTAGGTCAAATGGAATCATTATACGCTTTACTGTTTTTCTATTGAACAATTCTTTTCTAACTGTCATTCCTGCATCATTGTAAATTGATATTCCACCTATTAATAATTCTTCATTTATTTCTTTAGTTCTAATAAATTTATTTAATACAACTCTTACTTTTGATTCTTCAAGCATTTCTTTATCACTTAATTGTCTTAAAAATGCAGTTAATGGTTGAATTGTTAGTATGTCCATTGATTGAACTAAATAAATTTCTTGTGCATATTTAAAATATCTCATTGGAGTTAAGAAATCACAATCCATTAATACTACTTTATGACTTTTTACTAAAGTTTCAACAATTGGTTCTACAGCTTGTAAATTTTCATCTCCTTCAAATGGTGATGTATAAATCGTCAAATTTTTATGTTCCTGTATTCCATTAGCTCTTCCAACTTTTAAGTTGTTCATAATATAAGTTGATTGTTCTCTTAATTCGTCTTCATTCTTCGTATATATATAATATGCATTTCTGTTTTGAGTTAAATCCAAAATTGCAGTATCTATTCCATTCATTGATAAAATTTCTGCTACATTATTGATCAAGAATGATGTTCCATTTTTGCTTGTACCAACAAATGCAACTATTTTTTGATCAGGATTTACTAAGTTATTCATATCTAATTCTGGATATTCTATTTTTTCTCTTTTTAAAACATCGTGTTCTATATTTTCTGTTTTTTGATTTTCTTCTCTTAAATTATTCAACACATTTGTATATTGAGTATCAATATTTTGTCTTTGAACATTTGGAATATTTACTGATGATTTTATGCTTTCACTAGCTTCAACACCTGGTAAAACTTGTTCTTCTTCATAAACTCCTGGTAATGACTCTTCTTCAAGCTCATCTTCTTCAAATCCAGGTAAGACTGTTTCATCATTATCCTCTTGTTCGTTTTCAAATCCTGGTAATACTGTTTCTTCTTCGTCTTCGAATCCAGGTAAAGTTTCTTCTTGATCTTCTGCTGTTTCTACATTTTTTCTTGGTCTTCCTCTTTTACGCTTTGGCTGTTCTGCAACTGGTTCTGCTACAACTTTTCTTGGTCTTCCTCTTCCACGTTTTACCGGTTGAACTGCTTCTTCTACTATTGGTTCTTTATTTTCTGATTCTATATCCTCAATATTAATTTCTGGCATATATTCCTCTTCTGGAATGTCATCAATCTCAATATCCTTTAATAAGTCATTATTTTCTTCATTTTCTCTCTCGGCTAATTCATGTATTGATTTTTGAGTATTGTTTTCAGGAACAATTCTTTGAACAGGTCTTTGCATTGCCTCTGTGGCTTGACTTGGCTTTATTAATATTTTTTTCTTTTTACTTGCATCTATAGATTCTGGAATTACAACTGGTGCTGTTGGTTTCTTTGTTTGACTGTTCTTTAATAAAATTTCACTTGTTCCTGGTTGTTGCTTTTTCTTCTCTACTCTTATTTTATCTGAAACTTTGTTATTATAAGAATTTATTTGTTGATATTTTGGTGATTTTTCCTCAAGTACAGCTCTTACATTTAATGGCAAACATTTACTAATAACTCTCAACTGTGCATCATTATATTGGTTTGCTATATTATCAAAACTCTCCACATATCTTTCTTCATCATTTTGAATTCTTTTATAATGTGCTAATATATTTTGAATTTCTAATTCGCTTACATCATTTTCGTCTGTTTTTTCGTAAGATACTTCTTCAGAATCTATTTTATAATATATTTTTGCTTCTTTCTTAGAACGTGGTCTATTTATTAATCTACAAACCTCACTTGCACTTCTATCATTTCCCAATATAGCATTGTAAATTCCTATTCCAAATAGTTTTACTAATATAGGTTCTGATTTATTTCTTCTCTCTGTACAAATTAATATAATTGGAATATCTTCTCCATCAACATTAGATGCTTCGTCACTTATACTATCTAATCTATCAAACAAAAATTTATCCATTTGTTCATAGTCTGTATTAACATATTGCTCTAAGTCCTCGCTTATTACTACTCTATCATATGTTTTATCTCTTTGTAATTCTTTCAATATTGCATTAAAGTAATAAACATTTTTATAAGATAATATTTGTTTATATTCTGATTGATATTTTTTTATTATTGCTTGTGACGTATTCTCATTACTTACTGCAAATAAAACTTTCATTTGTTACCCCCTTCCAAATTTTACGACAATTGCAAATGCAAGTGGTAAAATCTGGCATATTACAAATAGTGTTATAAATGATACCATCATTACTAACCCTTTTTCTTGTGTATCCAATTTTCTAATGCCTATTATGTATTGATACATTGCACTTACTGCAATTCCTAAAAAGCATAATGGTATGCTATATATTCTTACTAAATTTAAAATATATGCTGTTAATCCATATGCATCTGAACCATATTTTTGTTTATATTCTTCTAGTGTTTTTGCTGTACTCTCTTTTATTTGAACTATTTTGCTTTCGTTTTGTTGATCTATTATATTTTCTGCTGCATATACTTGGCTACATCCAAATATTACCATCATCATTAGTAATATTGCTATTGTAACTACTTTTTTCATACCTTTTCATTCCTTTCATTTGGTTCATATATTTTCTACCTATATATCATACACTAGAATTAAAAAAATAGCAAGGAAAATCTTGCTATTTTTTTTATTTTTTAACTATTTTACTTCTATAATATAAATAAAAATAGTATCTAATAACATAGACACTATCTTTTGGTGCCTCGAACGGGAATCGAACCAGTGACACGGGGATTTTCAGTCCCCTGCTCTACCGACTGAGCTATCGAGGCAAATATTATTTTTGCATAAAAAAATGGCGACCTGGAACGGGCTCGAACCGTCGACCTCTAGCGTGACAGGCTAGCGTTCTAACCAACTGAACTACCAGGCCGTAAAACATGGTGGTCGCTATAGGGCTCGAACCTATGACCCTCTGCTTGTAAGGCAGATGCTCTCCCAGCTGAGCTAAGCGACCATGTCTTTCGACAAGACTTAGTATACTATGTTTTTAGAATATTGTCAATACATTTTTTAAATTTTTTTGAATTTTTTTCATTTTTTCTAAAACTTGCTAAAACAATAGCTTTTTTTAATTTATTGTAGTAGTAGTTTTTCCTGTTCCAACAACATTTTCTTGTAAAGATCTCCATGTATTACATCCTATTATTCCATCAACTGCTAACCCCCTTGTTGCCTGATAACTTCTTACTGCATTATATGTTTGTGTGCCAAACACTCCATCTAATCCTCCAGTTTTATACCCTAATGTATTTAAATCATCTTGTGCTATACATACATAATTTCCTCTTGAACCTTGCCTAATCAAAGGAAAACCTCCACTGCTACATGCTGGGGTACCATATCTTCTATCAAAATGTACCCAAGTAGGAGATAATGATGCTGGTTCAACATAAGTCCATACTCCTGAATTTTGTGCACTCTTTCTTAATACTGTTCTCTGAGTATTTGTTAATGTTTGCCCAACATCAAATGCTGTGCCTGCATAATGTTGGCTTTGGTTACCATGACCACCTTCCCATGGTCTTTTAAAAGCAAATCCCACATAAATTGGTGCACCATATATATACCTCTGGCTATTCCATGCTTGCATAGTTCTTTTATCTGTCCATAATATATTACTATTACTAGAGCCTCTAAATTCTCTAACTCTCAATGTTGAATTTGTATTGTAAGGCATAGCTGAACTTTCACTTCTTATAAATGATTCCATCCTATTTGTATCTTGATTAAAAACCAATATTTTTGCCATAAAAAAATACCTCCTCATATTTATATTATGAGAAAGGCATTTTTTTGTTATATTTTTTCTTTACATCTTACAATAACTCTCTGCTCATTACTTTCATCTGTACATGTAATTAATGTAACTTCTTTTCTTCCATTTGTTTTTTGAGTTGTATCACTTACATCATCCTCAACAACAGTATGAATATCATATACTTCATATTCTATAGTTCTTTTACTTAGGTCTTGTATTTCTACAATATCTCCAACCTCTAAGTCTGGAACGTCACTAAAAAATACACCTTTTCTTCTATAGTTGTGTGCTATAATGCATAAGTTTCCAACTGCATTTGGATTTCCACCATGAAATTTACAAGGAGCAACTTTCATTAATGAATATGTTGTTTCAGAAAGTATTGGATATATTAAATTAATTTTAGGAATTCTTATAATACCAATACTATCGTATTTCTTTCCATCAGAAGCTGTATATGTTGAAGTTGCAGTTGCAAGTTTCAAATCAGATTGTTGCTGATTTTCTACCTCTGATGAATTCATTTCATTTTTTACCTCTTGTGAAATTTTTACAACCAATGCATTTTCATAAGAACTTATTGTAGTATTATCTTTTTCTGTATCTAAAAATGATAATATATCACCAGATATACTTTCTTCTTTGCTCTTATCATATTCCGCATATATATATACAGACGCAAGAGCTATTATTAAAAATATTGATATTATAAATAATGCTTTATATATTTTCTTTTTTCTTTTTAGCTCTGGTGTTACATATATTTTTTCTGTAACTAAAATCTGATTCATCTGCAACCTCCTTTCTTTCTATAGTTCTTCTATTGTTATGTAGTCTATTAATCCATTACTTTCTTTATAAGTTATAGATACTTTATATTTTTTATTATCCTTTATCTTTTCAACAACCTTATTTCCTTCTGTTTCATTAGCTTTATCTTTTTCAATATTTAATTTAAATATGTATTTAACATCTTCTGGTCTTACTGTACCTGTTGCATTTTCTGGATTTATTTCTGTTACTTCCGCATTTATTAAATGGTCTTTTACTATACTTAGTAAAACTTTAACATTACTTGAAGTTACTTCATCTCCAGTATAAAATTCAAATTTCGAATTAAATTTATTTATTTCTACTTGAGGCATAACATAATCTGGATTTTCTTGTTCTTTGTTTTCCTCTTTTATCTTTATTCCAAGAGCTTCTAATAATAATTCAGTTCTTACTTCTGCCTTTTCATGAACTTTTTCTTTTAATTCATCTATTATTTTCTTTCTTCTTTCTGCTTGCATATCATTTAATACAATATGATTACGCTCTAATAAAGCTTGTTTTTTTTCAAAAGACTTTCCTATATTAACATCATTATCTACTGATACTTTTATATTCAATATATCCTTCTTATATGTTACAGTTGAGCTTAATGTTATATTATCTTCACTCTTTTGCATATTGGTTAAGAATGAAATATTGTAATTATTATTTTCATCTAAATTTTGAACATCAATTTCAATCTTTTCGTCATTATCTGTGTCTTTTTTTGATATTTTAGTCTCAAATTCATACATTGTATCATTTAATGTTATTGAGAATTTTAAGTCTGATATATTTTCTCCATCTTTTTCACTATTTTCCACAATTACTTTATTTACACCAAATTCAATTACTGTTCTTATTGTTTTTTTGTTATTTTCATATACAGTTATCTTTGCTGATGGTATTTCTAATTCATTTGTTATCTTATCTATCAAATCATCTATTTGATTTTTTAAATTTTCCTCATCAAAATATCCAGAAAATTTATCTAATATTGATGTGTCTTGTTTTGCATTATTTAATATTTTTACAATCATATCTTCTACTTGTTGACTTGCTAATGTGACTGTATATGCATTTGTCTTTGTAGAAGCATTGTTATAAGTTATTACTGCATTCTTTTGTTTTGAAAAATTTCCCTGAATAACTGCATCTGTTATTATTTTTGAATATTGGTCTTTTATCTCAGTTCTATCTTTTTGTGATATAACTTCATCAGACGCTTCTCTTCTTCCATCTATTATATCAATTATTGATTCAAGATATATGCTGTCTATTCCTATATCTTTTGCAACATTTTCTAAGTTTTCATCATTTTTTATCCCAACAAATTGCTTAACAACATCCGAAAATCTGACTCCATATATTTCATTTTCTTTAATTATTTCAGATTCTAAATATTCTTCATCTGCAAACAATACTTGTCCATCTGCATAATAATAATTTTGTTCATTATCTTTTTGAATATTCAATTTAGCCTTTAAATTATTATAAGGACTTGATACTTCTCCACCTTCAGAATATATTACATTTAATTCTGAATTAGATTCATATTTGTCTTCATTTTTTAAATTTTTATATGTATCTATTATTTTTAAATTACTAAGTTCTTTAAATGAATCAAAGTTTTGATTTACATATTTAGCAAATAATTCCTTATTGCTTTTTAATAAGTCTGTTTTTAAAAATAAATATCCAAATACTGTACCAGCTACAGCTAATACTGCTACTATAATTATTACAATTACTAATATCTTCTTACCTTTCATTTAATTACTCCTTACCTTGCCTATTAGGCACTCTATTTTTTAGAAATCCTTTGCTTTACTGCTTCATATACTATAATTCCAGTTGAAACTGAAGCATTTAGTGATTGTATTTTTCCACTCATAGGAATTTTTACATTAAAATCACAATTTTTCTTTACTTTATCACTAATTCCTTTTCCTTCATTTCCTATAACTATTCCTAATGGTCCAGTCAAATCTTGATTATAATAGTATTTTTCTGCACTTACATCTGTACCACAAATCCATAATCCTGCTTGTTTTAATTCTTCTATTGCATCAGAGATATTTGTTACTCTAGCTATTTTCATGTGTTCAACGGCTCCTGCTGATGCTTTATTTACAGTGCTATTTACTGATGCTGCTCTTCTTTTTGGTATTATTATTCCATGTACCCCCGCTGTTTCTGCAGTTCTTATTATAGAACCTAAATTATGTGGATCTTCAATTCCATCTAATATTATTACAAATGGATCTTCTCCTCTTTCTTTCGCAGTATCTAATATATCAGATATTTCTACATATTCAAATGGTGGCACAATAGCTATTACTCCTTGATAATTTTCTTCTTGAGCCATTTCATCCATTTGTCTTTTATCTTTTTCTACTACAATGATTTTTCTTTCTTTTGCTATTGCTAAAATTTTATTTATTGAGCCATGTTTTTCTCCTCTTGTAACAAATATTTTGTTTATATCTTTTCCACTCTCTAATAATTCTAATACTGAATTTCTACCTTCAATTTGGTCATCAAATTTTCTTTCTTCTTGTTGTCTATCTTCTTCTCTTCTTACAACTTGTCTTCTTTCTTGTTGTCTTCTATCAGGTGTATTTCTTTCAAATTTTCTTCTTTCTCCTTGAACTCTTCTATCTTTTTGAGTTCTTCTATCTGCATTTCTTCTTTCTTTCATTTTTTCTACCTCTCTATAAAATTATTCATCATCTAATTTAAGAACTGACAAGAATGCTTCTTGTGGCATTTCTACATTTCCTATTTGTCTCATTCTCTTTTTTCCTCTTTTTTGTTTTTCTAATAGTTTTTTCTTTCTTGTTATATCTCCACCATAGCATTTAGCTAATACATCTTTTCTCATAGCAGAAATAGTTTCTCTTGCAATTATTGTTCCTCCCACAACTGCTTGCAATGGTATTGCAAATAAATGTCTTGGAATTACATCTTTTAATTTTTCTACCATTTTTTTGCCTCTTGCATATGCATTGTCTTTAAACACTATAAATGATAAGGCATCAACTGGTTCTCCATTTACATGAATATCTAATTTAACTAAATTTGATTGTCTATATTCTTTAAATTCATAATCAAATGATGCATAACCTTTTGTTCTAGATTTTAAACTGTCAAAAAAGTCATAAATTATTTCATTTAAAGGCATATCATATATCAAAGTTACTCTACTCTCATCTAAGTATTTCATATCTATGAACACACCTCTACGATTTTGACATATGTCCATAATATTTCCAACATATTCTTTTGGAGTTATAATATTTGCAGTAACTATCGGTTCTTCCATACAAGATATTTCTGTTTGTGGTGGCAAGTCTGCTGGATTGTATATATCCAAAACTTCACCTGTTGTTTTATGTACTTTATATATAACTGATGGTGCTGTTGTTATTAGACCTAAGTCAAATTCTCTATCAAGTCTTTCTTCAATTATTTCTAAATGTAACAATCCCAAAAATCCACATCTAAATCCAAAACCTAATGCTGCTGATGATTCTGGTTCATATTCTAAAGCTGCATCATTTAATTTTAATTTTTCTAATGCTACTTTTAGATTTTCATATTCACTTCCATCAACAGGATATAATCCACAATATACCATCGGCGTTACTTTTTTATATCCAGGTAATGGTTTATCTGCCGGATTATCTTTTATTGTAATTGTATCTCCTACTCGTATATCTGTTAAACTTTTAATGCTTGCAGCTATATACCCAACTTCTCCTACTTTTATTTCTTGTGCTGGAGAATACATTCCTGGTTCAAAATATCCAACTTCTACAACTGTAAATGTTTTTCCAGTTGACATTAATTCAATTTCATCCCCAACTTTTACTTTTCCATCTACAACTCTTACATAAGCAACAGCGCCTTTGTAATTATCATAATATGAATCAAATATTAAACACTTTGTTTTAGCATTTTCATCACCTTTGGGTGCTGGTATATCTGTAACAATTCTTTCTAATACTTCATCAACATTTAATCCTGTTTTAGCAGATATACATGGTGCATCCATTGCAGGAATTCCTATTATATCTTCAATTTCATGTTTTACTTCGTCTGGTCTTGCATTTGGTAAATCGATCTTATTTATAACTGGTAATATCTCCAAATCATTTTCAATTGCTAAATAAACATTTGCAAGAGTTTGGGCTTCAACTCCTTGAGTACTATCTACTACTAATATTGCTCCATCACATGCAGCTAAACTTCTTGATACTTCATAATTAAAATCTACATGTCCTGGTGTATCTATTAAATTAAATACATATTCTTGTCCATCTTTAGCTTTATATTTCATTCTTACTGCCTGAGATTTTATTGTGATTCCTCTTTCTCTTTCTATATCCATGTTGTCCAAAACTTGTTCTTCCATCTCTCTTTTAGAAAGAACTCCAGTTTTTTCTATTAGTCTATCTGCTAATGTTGATTTTCCATGGTCTATATGTGCAATTATACTAAAGTTTCTTATATTTTCTTGATTCATTATTCCTCCTGTTAATTTGGGGTCGGTCCTTTTTTTCGCATGACTATCCCTTTATTTTTCACATATTTATTGGCTATTTTATTATAACATGTTTCATTATTTTTTTCATTAGTTTTTGGAAAAAATTTAAAAAAAACGACTAATTTTAAATTAGTCGTTTTTTTCTATTCTGCTACTTGTACTGGTAAATATTTTACTCCCCATGCTAAAGCTTCTGCATGTGAATTCATGTACACGTCTATTCTATTTCCTTGGATTGCTCCTCCTCTGTCTTCAACAGTATATTCTTGCCCGTTTATAATTAATTTTGTTCCAAATGCAAATTGACCAGACGCTGCTACTGTTCTACCTGCTGTTGCTTTTGTTCCTGATGCTGTAATTCCTGTTGTTTTACCACAACATTTTGCACATGAACAATATGCTGTTACTTTAAATATCTTTGTTGTGCCATTGTTATTTGAATTTACAATTGTACTTCCTGCTCTTGATGTTATATTTCTTTGAATTTGAACAATTCTATCTATTGGTTCTTTTATTACTGTTTCTGATAATTTTATCTTTTCTATTTCTTCTTCATTTTGATATTTTACTTTGTATGTTATTTCTTTTATTCCATCTTCACCTTGTTGAATTACTTTGTTTTTTGTCTCTGCAACTCCTTGTGATGCATCTTTAGTAATTGTTTCATATGGTATTGCTTCTTGTTCTACCACTATTTTCTCAATTATTGGTGAATAACTTTTTAATATTTCATCTAATGTTGTTTCTACTCCACTCTCTGATAACTTAGCAATTTGAACTTCTTGTTCTGATTTATTTGTAATTGTAATTTTATTAGTATCTGTAATATCACTATCTAAGTCTGGAGTTACTCTTTCGTCTTCTTCAACAAATATATTATTATCTTCAAGAATTTCTTCTACATTTGTTTTTGTTGTGACAACTGTCATTGTATATCCATTTGCCATCGTAATCTTTACACTTCTAATATCTATTTCCGTAGCCATTACACTAACTCCAAAAATCATGATAAGTATTAAACTAATTGCAATGATTTTTACAATAGAAATAGATGCCTCATCTCTTTTATTCATAAAAATTATATCCTCCTTTGACGACATTTTCATTATACACATTTTATCTTATTTTGTCAAATTTTTTGTTTTTGTGTTACCAATTTCCGTAAGGCTTGGTAAATCTTGGACTTATAATATTATATGCTGCTTGTACTAAAAAAATTCTTAAATTTTTATTTTTAAATTTTTTGCTAATAAATTTTGTACGCAAAATTATTATGCAAAATCCAATTTTATTATTGTAAAACAATTAGTTGTATGATATCATATTAATGTAAATGAAATGCAAAGGAGGTATTTCTATGTGGATTGCAATTATAATAATTGTACTATTAATAATTTGGATTATATCAATCTATAATGGTTTAGTAACATCTAAACAAAAAGTAGATAATGCTTGGAGTCAAATTGATGTACAATTACAAAGAAGATTTGATTTAATTCCTAATTTTGTTGAGACTGTAAAAGGTTATATGACACATGAATCAGAAACATTTGAAAAAATTGCAGCATTAAGAACTTCATGGGCAAATTCTTCTTCAGTAGGAGAAAAAGCAAAATTAGATGGAGAACTTTCTGGAGCTTTAAAAACAATTATGGCTGTTTCAGAAAATTATCCAGAATTAAAAGCAAACACAAACTTTTCAGAATTATCTGAAGAACTTCGTAATACTGAAAATAAAATTTCTTTTTCAAGACAATTTTACAATGACAGTGTTACAATGTATAACACTAAATTAGAACTTTTCCCTTCTAACATTATTGCAGGAATGTTTAACTTTACACCAAGAGAACTATTTGCTGCAGAAAGTGATGAAGCTAGAAAAAATGTTAAAGTTAGTTTTGACAAATAACATTTAATTAATGCCAGTTTCCTTTGCTACCATGCATTAGAACTGGCAACATTTTTATTTGAAAGGATGATTTTATGTTTGAAGATATTAAAAAAAATAAAATTAAATCTTGGTTTATAGTTTTGTTATTTCTTGTCTTTATTTCTTTAATTGTTTACTATATTTGTATGGCCTTAGACTTAGGAGAAATGTCTATCATTATAGCATTAATTTTTTCTATTGCCTCTACTTTTGGTTCTTACTATTATAGTGATAAAATAGTATTAAGCTTAAATAAGGCTAGACCTGCAACCAAAGAAGAAAATTTAAAACTTGTAAATATTTTAGATTCCCTATTTGTTGCATCTGGTCTACCTTGCACTCCAAAATTATATATAGTTGAAGATAAACAGCCAAATGCTTTTGCTACTGGAAGAAATCCAGAAAATGCTGTAATTTGCGTTACAACTGGTCTATTAGATAAATTAGAATATTATGAATTAGAAGGAGTTTTAGCACATGAAATGGCTCATATAAAAAATTATGATATTCGACTTTCAGCAGTAGTTTCTGTTATGGTAGGTTTTGTTGTTATGCTTTCAGATTGGTTTACAAGAATCTCTTTTTGGGGTGGACCTAGAAAAAGAGATGACGATGACAACGGAAATCCAATATTAATGATTATAGGATTTGTATTTTTAATTCTTTCTCCTATATTCGGCCAACTAATGCAACTTTCACTTTCAAGAAAAAGAGAATTTCTTGCAGATGCCACAGCCGTAGAGTTTACGCGAAATCCTGATGGACTTATTTCTGCTTTAATAAAAATTTCTGATGACCCTAATGAATTAAAAGTTGCAAATAATGCTACGGAAAATATGTATATAGTAAATCCTTTTAAAGGAAAAAAATCTTCTTCAAGTTTATGGTCAACTCACCCAAGCATTGAAGATAGAGTTACGGCTTTAAGGAATTTAAAGTAATTTATCAAAAGTGTTTCAATTTGTGAAACACTTTTTTTGTATCTTTTTGCATTTTAATGTCATATCTTACTAGAGGAGGATATAAATATGATTTTAAAATGTATTTTTTTAGCATTATCCGCAAGTATTGATGCTTTGGGTCTTGGTATTACATATGGTATAAAAAAGACCAAAATGTCTAAAGCTGGTAATCTAATAATTTTCACAACACTATTTTGCTTATCTGGAATTTCTATATTTATAGGTCATTATATTTCGATTTTATTTTCACCTATTTTCTCTGCATTACTAGGCTCTGCTCTTTTAATTTTGCTTGGAATTTATAATATCTTTAAGGCTCAAAATAATACTACTACAAATTTTGATGCTGATTGTTCTAATTTTATCGATGCAAAAGAAGCTCTTATTTTAGGTTTAGCTGTTGCAGTTGATGCTTCTTGTGTTAGCTTAGGATCTGGAATGATTGGAATTGGTGGTTTGATTTTACCACTCTTAATGGCTATTTTCCACACTTTCTTCGTTAATTGTGGAAATATCGTTGCCACAATTATTACTAAAAAAATTATAGTTTCATCAAAATTACTTTCTAGCATATCTGGAATAATACTGATTTTTATAGGCTTAGTTAGATTGCTGACTTGAAATGGAGGATTTTATGTTATTAAATTGTATTTTATTAGCTTTGTCTGTTAGTATAGACTCTTTAGGAATCGGTATTAGTTATGGTTTAAAGAATACTAAAGTTAACTCTTTAAGTAATATTACCCTCTTTGCTATATCTTTTTGTATTACTTGTGGTTCTATTTTTTTAGGGCACTATATTTCTGCTTTATTTTCCCCTACTTTTTCAACTATACTAGGTTCTTCTTTTTTGATTATATTGGGGATTTATAATATATATAAGTCTTTAAATAGACCTCTAGTAAATTATGATACAGACCATTCTAATAATATTGATGCTAAAGAAGCTATTTTCCTTGGTTTAGCTCTTTCTATAGATTCTGCTTGTGTAGGTATCGGTTCAGGCATTATTGGTATTAATGACATTGTTTTACCTTTTTTGGTAGCTTCTTTTCAACTTGTTTTTCTTAATTGCGGAAATTTAGTTGCTAACAGTATTGCTAAATATGTTAATGTTTCTGAATATGCTCTTTCTATTTTCTCTAGCCTTATTTTGATTTTTGTTGGCATATTTAGGGCTATATAAAAGGATTTAAGAATTTCTGAACAGAAATTCTTAAATCCTTTCGATTATATAATATATATTATTTTAATAAATATTTATCCCTAACACTAATACTCTTATTAAGATTACTATTCCAATTACAGCAATAATAGAAATTAAAATTTTAACTGATTTACCATCTGTACTGCTCTTTATATATTTTCTAGTTCCTACAATAATAGTTATTATCGCTGAGATAGGCAATAATATAAAAAATATTCCGTTAATAACTTTTTTCCAAGGTTCTGGTTCTATAACGCCATACTCTGGTGTTATTATTTGTGTATCTTCAGCATATATTTTATTGGCAAATTTCACTAAATAAATTCCTATTATCATAAAAATCCCAACAATTTTTTTTATAAATTTTCTCATAAACTTCCCCTTTTTATTTCTTATTAATCATTTTATATGTACATTTATTTTGGCAATTATTTTCAAAATCCCATGTATGGAAAGCACCACCTTGGCAATACTCCCACTCTTTACATTTTTGGCACTCATCACATTTTGTTCGTTCATTATTCCTAAACTCTTTGTATTCATTTTCCCAAACAGCTTTGAAATTATCTCTTTTTATATTTCCTTGAATAAACTTTGGTAACCTAGGAACATTAGGACAAACAAATAAATCTCCATTATACAAAATACTTGCAATGCTTATTCCTGTTCTACAATAAAAGATTTGTGGTCTTACTTCTTTTTCATATTCCATTCCTAAAAATCCCGGACAGCCATACTGTATATCCATTTTTTTATTTTTCCTATTAGCTTTTAGAAAATCTAATATTTTTCTTATTTCTTCTCCATTTAGCAACAAGTCCTGATTTTCATTTGCTCTTCCTATAGGGTCCATAGAAACTAATCTCCAAGAATCTATACCTAAATTTAGCATTATGTTGTAAAGTTGTTCAATTTGGTTAATGTTTTCTTTATGAAATACAGTTGTAACCTGAATTATTTTTAAGAAGTTAGCTTTCTTAAGTTTTTTTATATTATCAATTATTATATTATATGAATTAGGTACTCCTCTAAATTTGTTATGAGTCTCTTCTAATCCATCAATACTTATAGAAATACTTTCCATATTGGCTTTTCTTAATTTTTCTATATTCTCATCATTTAATAGCATTCCATTTGAAGTCATTCCCCATCTAAATCCAAGTTCATTGGTAGCATATTTCATAACCTCACATAGATCTTTCCTCATTAAAGGTTCTCCACCAGTTACATCTATCCATATTTTAGTAGAATCCATATCTTGAGAAATTTGTTTAAAAGCATTTTTTATCTCTTCTGTCGTTAACTCTCCTTCGTATTTTCTTTTTTCTGCACTACTTCCACAATGTTTACATTTAGCATTACATGTTAGTGTACACTCCCAAAACAAATCAATAAGCCTATGTTCTTGTAATTGCTTTTCTTTATAAGTTTTATATATTTCTAATTTTCCTAGTTTATATATTTGTTTTAACATTTTTTATCTCCTATTTCAATTTCATAGAAAGCAATTTTGATATTCCCTTTTCTTCCATTGTGACTCCATAAACAGTATCTGCCGCTTCCATTGTTCCTTTTCTATGTGTAATAACCAAAAATTGTGTTTCTTTTGCAAACTTTTTCAAATACTCAGCATATCTGTATACATTAACATCATCTAGAGCCGCTTCAATTTCATCAAGAACACAGAATGGTGCTGGATTAATTTTTAAAATTGCGAATAGTAATGCTATGGCCGTAAATGCCTTTTCTCCTCCTGAAAGCAATGTCATATTTTGAAGTTTTTTTCCTGGTGGTTGAACAGTAATATCAATTCCACATTCCAAAATATTTTCTTCATCTGTCAAAGTTACCTCTGCCATTCCTCCGCCAAACAATTCTTTAAATACTTCTCCAAAATTTTTATTTATAATCTCAAATTTTTCTTTAAATTGTTGTTTCATTGTTTCTGTCATATCTTGTATTACTTTTCTTAATTTTGACATTGTATCTTCTAAGTCTAATCTTTGTTCACACATAAAATCATATCTATCTTTTAATTTTTTGTATTCTTTAATAGAATCAACATTTACACTTCCAAGTTCTTTTATATCAGTTCTTAAGACATTTACTCTCCTCTGCGTAACTGCTACATTTTCAGGTTTTTGATATTCTCCTGCATTATTTGGAGTAAGCTCATATTCTTCCCACATTTTGTTTATTACATCTGTAATATCTTCTTCTGTTTTAGTTTTCTTTACTTCTATCTTTGTTATTTGAGCTTTTAACTCTTCAATCCTCTTAAACTGTTCAGTTTGTTCTTCTTCTTTTTTGCTCAATTTTTCATTTTTTTCTATTCTTTCTTTTTTCATTTTGTCAATGTTTTCGCCACTATTTGAAACTTTTGATTTTACCTTTTCTATTTCTTGTTTTGTATTTTCTATTTCTATTTTTAGCTTATCATTTTCTAAAATTGCATTCTTTATTTGTAAACTTTTATTATTCTTATTCTTAGTATGTGTCTCTATTTCCTTCATTATCATTTCTGTCATTTCTTGAATAGAAACTTCGCTTTCATTAAAAGATGAAACTGATATTTTTAAATTTGTAATGTCTAAATTTAAATCATCTATGTATTTTTGACTTTCCTTATTTGCATTTGAAAATTCATCTATTATTTTTTGGTCCTCTTCATTTTGTTTGCTCATTTTTTCAATGCATTCTTTATTTTTTTGTTTACTTGCTAATGTTTCATTTTTGCTCTTTTCGGTCTTTTCTACCTCTTCTTTCAATTTATCTATTCGATTTTGAATTTGTTCTATATTTTCATCAATTGATATAATTCTTTGTTTTTCTGTTGCATATGTAATATCTATTTCTTGTAATTGTTTTTCTAAACTTTGAACTTCCTCTATAATATTTTCTGATGAATCTACATATTTTTCTTTATCTTCCTCTAATTTAGAAATCTTATTTCTCAATCCCTTCAATTCTTTTTCAAGAACTTCAATTTCTCTACTTCTTCCTAAAATATTTACTGTTTTTTTGGCAACAGATCCACCTGTAATTGCTCCTGATGGATTTATTACATCACCTTCAATTGTTATTATTCTAAATGAATAATTATTTTCTTTTGCAAGATTTATTGCATTTTGCATATTGTCCACAACTACGGTTCTGCCTAATAAGCTGAATATAATTTGCTCATATTTTTTATCAAATTTGACTAAATCTGAAGCCACTCCTACTACACCTATCTTTTTTCCTTTTATGCTGTCAAGCTTTTTCCCTTTTACAGATGTAATTGGTAAAAATGATGCTCTACCTAAATTGTTTTTTCTTAAATGTTCTACCAATTTCTTAGCATCTTCTTCAGTATCTGTAACTATATTTTGCAAGCTAGCTCCCAAACACATTTCTATCGCAGTTTCATACTCACTTGGCACAGAAATAATATTTGCTAAAACTCCATGCATTCCTTTTCCAAGTTCTTTTATTTTCTCACAATCAATTAAAAGAGATTTTACACTTTTAATATAACCTTCTTTTTCTTTCTCTGTTTCAACTAAAAAATTATATCTTGATTGTTTCATTCTCATATCATTTGTATTATTAATTATCTGCAAATCAAATTCTTTTATCCTTTTATCTATTTCTTGTTTTTGACTATCTATAT
>OJLA01000760.1_pt1 | contig 24466 bp, 13 predicted proteins | sample 1596611 | NCBI WGS metagenome assembly OJLA01 (sample SAMEA4350168, study PRJEB24818) | metagenome | biome: human; feature: gut; material: faeces | place: Denmark | collected 2013-09
TTCTTTAGCGGATACGATACCGGTTGTTACTGACTGTCCATATCCAAGCGCATTACCAATTGCGATTACCTGATCTCCCACCTGGGTTTTATCCGAATCACCCAAGGTTGCTACCGCGATCTTATTCATCGTTGAATCTTTGATCTTACTTAAAGGAACTGCTACTACCGCAAGGTCTTTATCCGAATCCGTTCCCTTAATATCAGCTTCTACACTTTCTTCATCTATAAATGTTACAGTCAATGTACTGCTTCCTTCTACAACATGATTATTCGTTACAATCAATAATTCTGAATCATTCTGACCTACGATAATACCTGAACCCGCGCTCTCACTTTTCTGTTTCTGTGTACCTCCGAAGAAATTCTGTACCTCCTGCACGCTCATATTTGTAATAGAAACAATGGATGGCATTGCATTCTTTGCGACCTCTGTTACATTAGCCGTACCCGAAGAACTGTTAGAAGATGTTGTCAGTTTTGCACTATTGGCTGTCGTTGTTGTTTTTGCAGTTTTGTTTGTTGTCTGTGTGGTTCCCAAAACTTTTCCAGCCACAATATTACTTGTCTGAAATGCCGCACTTGCAACCACTCCGAAAACCAGTCCTGTACATACCACTTTTGCCCATCTTGAGGCGCCCTTTCCGTGTTTTTTCTTCGGACCTTGATCCTGGTTTCCACCCGTGCTGTAATTTTCTGTATTCATATTCTGATCGGATGTATAATAATTATATTGATTTTCCATATCTGATTGCCCCTTTCATATCTTATGCTTGTAGTTTACAGCTCAATTGTGTTTAATCTGTGATAAAAGTAAGGAGATTTATTGATATTCCTCTAATTTTTTCAGTTTTGTTCCTATATCACTTTTGAACTTTCTCCACGCATCCTCATTTTCCACAAAATATTTAGGGCAAATCTTTCCGGTCACATCATAATGTCTTATAACATCATTTTCATCCAGATCAAATTTCAGACACAGCCATGCACAAAGATCCACCATGGATTGATATGTCTTTTTATTAAAAATTCCCGTCTCGTCCGGGTGACAGCATTCAATTGATACTGTATCAATATTCCTGCTGTTTGAAGCATATGCTATCTCCCACGTCGGTACACACTGAACAATCTCTCCTTCCAGTCCTACAACAAAGTTGCTGCTTGCTTTCGTAATGTGGCTATCTTTCAGTCCCTCGAAGTAGTCACGGTTATTCATAGCTGTGGCACCGGGATTCGCTGTATAATGAACCACAATTCCGGTAATCTTATTTGTTGCAATCCCAGGCCGGGAATATTCATTCGGTGTCAGCAGTTCTACGTCTATATCCGGCTTTACGGAATCTATGTAATCACTTTTATTTTCCGTATATTCTTTCGACTGCTCCTGTTTTTTTAAAGTTGTCACCACACAAAGCAAAACCGTTATTATAATAAGAATAATCAATCCTTTTTTAGAACGGCTCAGCGTTTTATTCTTTTTTCTTTTCCTGCTTCGTTTCATTTTTATCTCTTTTTGTATCTTTCCTGTTTTTTTTACTCTTATTGTTTTTGTCTCTATCTTCTTTCTTCCTGATTTCTCCTTTAATTTTATTTTTTTTCTAGCAGAAGACGGCATACGATTTTTAGTACGTTCTCGTGGGCTCGGAGATGTGTATATGATACAGGTTATTAAATGATTCGGAAATAGAGGTGTTTATATATGATAACATAGCAGATTATATATATCAAAAAGATTTAGAAGTGTTTTTCTTAAGGGGTAAGCTACAAGAAAATATGAAAGTTGAAATTATAGAAATATATAATTTTAAGTTTTTAGAATAAAAAATGGTTTGATACAAAAAAAACAAGAAAATGTAAAAAAGAAAATAAAAAGATCGTAATTTGTATACCCGTAATAAAGTTTAACAATGTTTTTGTAATATAGAAAATACAGCCATTTACAGGTTATTTATTTATAAATAAAATAAATATATATAATATAAAATCTTGAAGGAGAAATGAAAATGGCTGAGAAAACAAGAAAGCAAATAAATAGAAAAATGGTATGCATAATTTGCGGAATACTAGCAGTTATAGTAGTTTTAACAAGTTTAATTTTTGCATTTTCTAAAAAAGAGAATAGTACTGTATTACAAGCTACAAAATCAACTGTAAACGCCATAAATTTGGAAAATAATGAGCATATGCATGTAGAAGAAGATGCAAGTGGAGAAAAAGTACCAGTACCAAATGGATATGTAGGAAGTAGTGTAACAGGAGAAAATGAAATAGATACAGGATATGTAATATACGAAGGAGAAGAAGCAGTAACAGACAGCAATGTAGCAGATGCACAAAAGAATAGAAACCAATATGTATGGGTGCCAGTACCAGATATAAGTAAATTCTATGGAACAGATGCCAATGGAAAGAAATGGGGAAAGAACTATAGTTTTTCATCAAGTACAAGTAGTAGTTATGATGAGATAACAGGAACAAAACCATATAACTGGAGCGAAAGCGATGGAGTAATGACAATAAGTAGTAAAACAAGTTATAGAGAGCCGGATATAGTAAAAAGCTATGATTATGATTCAACTTTAAAAACTAGAGGACTAGGAGCCAAAACAACCCATGAATTTTTAAATCAGCTAGAAAAAGAATTTAATAATATGATAGTAAGTGTAGAAAAGTATGGAGGATTCTATATAGGAAGATATGAAACAGGAAATATAAACCAAGAAACACCAGTAGTACAAAAAGGAAATACAAATATAAGTAGTCAAACATGGTACAACATGTATAAAAGATGTAAAAATATTAAAGGAGACAATACAAATGTAGAAACAGGAATGATATGGGGAAACCAATGGGATAGAACGTTGATGTGGTTAATAGAAACAGGAAGTAAAACAAAAGAGCAAATAGCAGATGACTCAACAAGTTGGGGAAACTATAACAATGCGACATTTGAATATGTAAATAGTAGTGGAAGCACAGTAACGAAAAACGAAAATAGTGGTACAAAAATCCCAACAGGAAATACAGAATATACAAAGGCAAATAACATATATGACTTAGCCGGAAACGTATATGACTGGACAATGGAGGCCAACAGTACCTACATCAGGGTGTCTAGGGGTGGCTATTACAGCATCGGTGGCGACTACTATCCAGCAGACAGTCGTAGCTACTACTTTCCGACTTTTAGTGGCAACTTTTATGGTTGTCGTTCCGCACTTTACATAAAGTAATACTGAACCCTGGTAGCGATGCACTATAACAAGTAAAGAACGTTAAATAATAGAGAATTAATAATTTGTGTTTATGTGGAGGAAAATAAAATATGAAATTCGTCCAAGAAATAGAAAAATTACAAAAAGAAAATGAAGGGTCAATAATAATAGCAAAAAATGGAATATTTTTTGTAGCAATAGGAAAAGATGCAATAATTTTAAATGAAGAATTAGGCTTAAAACTAACTTGTATGCGAAAAGAACTATGCAAAGTAGGATTTTTAGTAAAAAATGTAGAGAAATATATAGAAAAGTTAGAGAAACTAGGTTATTCATTTATTTTATATGTAAAAAACGAAAAAGATGAATTAGAAGAAATATATAGATACAAAGGTAAAAATACCGAGGAAACCAAAAGCTGTTTAGAATGCACAAGTTGTGCAAACAGAAAAGAACAGGAAGAAGATATATTAGAAAGAGTGAGAAATCTTGGAAAAGCTAAACAAAAAAGAAAATGAATTAACATTAATTCCAAAAGCCGAAAGATATATTGAATATATGCTAGAAGTAATATTAAAAATTCCAAGAACAGAAAAATTTAGTATAGGAACAGAATACAAGAATTCTATGTATAAGATGCTAGAAAGCATAATGTACTTAAGCAAAATAGAAATAAAAGATAGATTTAAAAGTATCAATAAAATTGATGCAGACTTAAGTGTTCAAAGAATTTTGTTAAGAATCATGTATAAAAATGCCTGGATAGATAAGAAAAAATTCGAATATGCCATGAGCCTAATATATGAAATGGGAAAAATAATAGGAGGCTTAGTAAAATACTATGGCAAAAACAATAAGACATGAATTTGATAAATATTTAACTTATGACAATCTTATGAAAGCACATTTACTTTCTAGAAAAGGAAAAAACTATAAAAAAGAAGTAATTTTATTTAATCTAAAACAAGAAGAATATATCAGATGGTTATATGAACAGCTAAAAAACGGAACTTATAAACATGGCGGATATAGAGTTTTTTATATCCAGTATCCCAAAAGAAGAAAAATAGAAGCTTCACGATATATGGATAGAATTGTACATAGATGGATAGTAGATAGTTTCTTAAATAGATACTTTGTAAATCAATTTATAAATACATCATATGCGTGTATAAAAAATAGAGGAATGCATAAAGCGTCTATAGACGTACAAAATACAATGAAACATTGTAAAAGAATATGGCAAAATTACTATATTTTAAAAATGGATATTCGAAAATATTTTCAGAATATAGATAAAGATATTTTAATGAATATTTTAAAAAGAAAAGTAAAAGAAGAAAAACTAGTAAAACTATTAGAAAAAATAGTGTATTCAAATTCAGGTAAAAAAGGACTTCCAATAGGTAATTATACCTCGCAAATATTTGCAAATATATACTTAAATGAAATAGACCAATATATAAAGCACGAGCTTAAGGTAAAATACTATTTTAGAGATATATGGATGATTCGATTTTATTTGTAAAAACAAAGAAAGAAGCCATTGAACTTTTAGAAAAAATTAAAAATTATTTAAAAATAAAATTGGAATTAGAATTAAACGACAAAACCCAAATATTTAAAAGTAATCAAGGAGTAAATTTTTGTGGATACAAGATAAATGAATATCGTTTAAAGCTACGCGACAGAGGTAAAAAAGCTATTAAACAAAAAGTTAGATATTTAAAAGAAGAAGTACAAAAGGGCAATATGAGTAGTAAAGAAGCAAGTAGGTTTATATGTGGACATTTAGGTTATATGAAATATGCAAATACAAGGAATTTGGAAGAAAAACTTTTTTATATAAATTAGGGATAGACCAAAAGGCCAACAGTACCAACAACAGGGTGTATAGGGGTGGCAATTACAACAACAATGGCGACAACAATCCAGCAGACAATCGTAACAACAACAATCCGACTAATAGTAACAACAATTATGGTTGTCGTTCCGCACTCTAATATCAATCCAGATGGCTAGTTTTAAGGAAGTAGTCCAGTGAAATATTAGATATTAAAGAGGTTTATTCCTTCCTATTTTAGGTAAATATGAATCATTAAAATACATACCGGTAGGTATGACGAAAGTATGTATTTTAAGCCCTTTCCTAAGATATTAGGAAAACGTCTTAATTATTTATTGGTTGATAAATATGCTAAGAATTTTAACAGCATAATTATGAATGAATGTTTTTTATTAATTAAAAGGATAAGTGATATAAATTTTAAATTTGTAATAAATTGCAAAGAAAAATCAAAAGTAGTATTTAAAGCAAAATTGTTAAACAATTCGGAAATAGAGGTGTTTGCGTATGATAACATAGCAGATTATATATATCAAAAAAATTTAGAAATATTTTTCTTAAGAGGAAAACTACGAGAAAATATGCAAGTTGAAATTATAGAAATATATGATTTTAAATTTTTAGATTAATAAAATGGTTTGACACATAAAAAATAAGAAAATGTAAAAAAGACATTAAATAAGTCGTAATTTGTATACCCGTAATAAAGGTTAACAATGTCGTTGTAATGTAGAAAATACAGCCATTTACAGGTTATATATATATAAATAAAATAAATATATATAATATAAATTCTTGAAGGAGAAATGAAAATGGCTGAGAAAACAAGAAAGAAAATAAGTAGAAAAATGGTATGCATAATTTGCGGAATATTAGCAGTTATAGTAATTTTAACAAGTTTAATTTTTGCATTTTCTAAAAAAGAATCTAATGAAGTGTTACAAGCTACAAAATCAACTGCAAATGCAGTAAATTTGGAAAATAATGATCATATGCATGTAGAAGAAGACGCAAGTGGAGATAAAGTACCAGTACCAAACGGATATGTAGGAAGTAGTGCATCAGGAGAAAATGAAATAGATACAGGGTATGTAATATACGAAGGGGAAGAAGCAGTAACAGACAGTAATGTAGCAGATGCTCAAAAGAGTAGAAACCAATATGTGTGGGTGCCAGTACCAGATATAAGTAAATTTTATGGAACAGATGCAAATGGAAAGAAATGGGGAAAACTATATAGTATTCAAAATCCACTGAATTGGGAAGAATTTGATGGAATAATGTCAATAAATAGTAAACGTACATCATTTAGAGAACCAGATATTGTTGCTAGTGATTCAGATAGTACAGGATATGATATGGATTCAGAGTTAAAGAATTTAGGTTTGGGAGCTACAACAACTCATGAGTTTTTAAATCAATTAGAGCAAGAGTTTAATAATATGATAGCAAGTGTAGAAAAATATGGTGGATTCTATATAGGAAGATACGAAACAGGAAATTTTAAAAAAGAAATTTCTGTGGTAAGAAAGGGAAATACCGAGACGGGTGTTCAAAATTGGTATGACGTTTACATCAAATGCAAAACGTTAAAAGGTAATAATACAAATATAGAAACAGGTTTAATATGGGGGAATCAATGGGATAGAACCTTAATGTGGTTAATAGAAACAGGAAATAAAACAGAACTTCAAATGAGCAACTCAGTAAGTTGGGGGAATTATTATGATTCCGAATTTGAATATATAGATAAGTATGGAACCAAAACAACTAAAGCTAAAAATCATGCTAAAGAGATACCAACAGGAAATTCTGAATACACAAAAGCGAACAACATATATGATTTAGCAGGAAACACAAGAGAATGGACAATGGAAACAAGAGGTCTTGAAATGAGAGCAATTAGAGGGGGAGATTGCTATGTATACGGAAGGGCTTTTTCAGTAAGTAATCGTGAAGAAGATTATCGTCCAACCGTAAGCGGAGCAGGATGCCATGCTATGTTATATATTAAGTAATGCTTAAAAAATCAGAAACATAAAACTAACACACAAAAACCTTAATTTTAGGAGGCAGAAAAATGAAAGGGAAACGAACGAAAAAGATAACATTATCAATTAGTGCATTAGCAGTAGTAACAGCGATAATAACAGTAGTTGCACTGCTGGTTAATACACAAAACCAAAAAGCTAAATTATTAGCAGACCCAGAAATACAAAAAAGCATGGAATATGAACAAGTACAAGAAGGTGACGAAAAGGTACCAAATACAGACTATGTTCAATTTGATGCGTTCTTTTTGCGTGACTTAGACGGAGATGGGTATGCAGAACAAGTACGTGGAATGTGTAGGGATATAAATAAAACAGATACACTATACATGAACCTAAATGTACTAACAAATGGTAAATTAGTAGATGGAAAAATAACTATAAAAACATCTAATATGAACCTATCTACAGCAATAGTAGAAGATAATGTTATAAAACAAAACTATATATCTAATAATACAACAGAAATCGCATTAAAAGATATAAATAACGGAACACAAAAATTAATATATGGTACAGTAAATGCCTCAAATTTTGGAAATGATACAAATAAATATAGCCAAGTAAACAGTGTAGTACTTACTGGTAAACATATAGCAGATGACGGAACCGAAACACAAATAAGTAAAAAAGTAGATTTTAATGTGGACTGGTATGGAAGTGTTACAGCAAGTATCTCTAACTACACAGGTACGCAAAATATAGAAGAAATAACAGACGAAAATAAAGAAAATATAACATTAAACTTTAGTGTAACAACAAGAGAAACAACAGATGATTTAATACTAAAAAAAGCAGTTTTAGAAGGAACAATACCAACAGTAAATGGATATAAACCAACAAGTGTAGAATTAACTTCTAGTGATGTAAATTTTGAATATGACGAAGAAACAGGAAACTTCACAATTACAAGAGAAGCCTCTATAAACGAAGCAGGAATAGTTACAAAAACAGTATCAGACTATAATACATTTAATTTTAAAGTAACATATCCATATGAACTATACGAAAGCTTAACAGGAGATACATTAAGTTTAATAGTTCCAGTAAAAGCATATTATGAAGGATTTAACAATCCAAATGACGAATTTCAAAATCCAATACAATCAAACATAGCAGAAAGAAATATAACATTCCTATGGAGAAAGCCAGAAGGAAGTGTAGCTAGATTTGATGTAACAATCGGAAAATACAGAGGATATGATGGAAACTACATAATATCTAAAGAAGAACCATTAAAAATATATAATGGAACAGCAGAAGAAACAGAAGATTTATACGAAGTAAGATGGTATGCATACACAGGTGATCAAATAAATGTAGACTCTATCCAAATGAAAGAAAATAGCACACCATATACAGATAGATTTTTAAATACAGAAAGTACATATTTTAATATGTCTGATTATACAAAAAATACAGGTATATATTTCTCAAATATAGAAAATACATTAGGCGAAGATGGATACATAAAAGTTATAAATGATGAAACAGGAGAAGAGATACATACATTTACAAAAGAAGATTGGAATAATTATAGTAGCTCATCACCATATATGTATGCAGAACCAGTAAAACATATAAGAATAGAAACAAGTAAAGCAAATAAAAATGCTAGTTTCTATGTATATAATATTAAAGAGATAGATGATAATGTTTTAACAGCAACATTTACAAAAGAAGAATTTGATAAATTAGAATATGTATATACATATTTAACGGGAAATGTAAAAACAGAAGGAAGCGCAGAATATACAAAAATAAATGATGATACTGCAAATGCTCGTTACGAAGAACCAATATCAGTTGCAAGCATTACAGTAAATAGAGATACAATAGGAACTCAAAATACAGAAAAAGATATAGATTTAAAAATTACTACACGTAATGATTATTACAACATGAAAGGTTGGACAAATGGTAGATTTTTAGTAGAATTACCAGAAGAAATATTAGATGTAGAAATAAATAGTGTAAATATTTCTAACTCTAGCGTAAAACTATTAGCATATGAAATAATAGAAAAAGACGGAAAGAAATTTATTAAAATAGAAACAGAAAACGAAAACGAAGCAAATTATACAATTACAATTAATACAAATTTAACAGCAGATCCAAGATCTGTAACACAATCAAAAAGTGTAAAACTATATGCATATAACGAATTCTGCAATAATTATAAAAATACAACAGCAGATATATATGATGTAGATGGTGACGAAAATGTAACAGAAAACGTTAATTACTCAACAGATACATTAAATATAGTAGCACCAAGTTCACTTTTAACAAATCAACAAGCTACAAATTATAATGAAGCAGGCGAAACAGCAGTTGCACCACAAATTGCAACAATAGACAAAACAGAAGCGGATACAGCTACAGTAAATGTAAGTGTAACAAATAATTATTCTGGAACAATAAGCGAAGTTAGTATATTAGGAAAAATTCCATTCGAAGGAAATACATTCTCTATAAATGGAACAGATTTAGGTTCAAACTATACTACACAAATGGTAGATGGGGGAATAACAGTACCAGAAGATATGCAAGATAAATTTACAGTATATTATTCAGAAAAAGAAAATCCAACAACAGACTTAAATGATGGCGAAAATGGTTGGACAACTACACCAGACTTTTCTAAAGTAAAAACATATCTAATTGATTTAGGCGATTATGTACTAAATGTAAAAGAAAATAGAGTATTTACATATCAAATAAAAGTACCAAGTACAGTAAGCTATAATGATGTTTCATATAGTGCACACGCAGTATATTTCTGCCTAGATACAGCAGAAGGAAAATTTAAAACACAAACAGAAACAACAAAACTAGGATTTAGAATAGAAAGAAAATATCATTTCAATATGCAAAAGGTAAAAGAAGATACTACAGTACCTGTACAAGGAGCAACATTTAGTATAACAGCAGAAGGCGAAGATGAAACAAAACTAGGAACAACAAATAATTCTGGAACATTTACAATTCAAAATTTATTTGTTGATAAAACATATATATTAAAAGAAATTCGTACACCAGGTTCATACGAAAAGAACGAAACAGAAGTTAAATTTAAAGTAACAGTACAAGATGATAAGTTAGTATTACAAATTCTAGAAGGTCAAGATTCTTTAAAAGAATATAACATTACACAAGCAACAACAGACTCTAGAGGAATACTAAACTTTAAAGTAGAAAATACACCAAAATATAAAGTAATTTTAACAAAGAAAGATAATACAGATGGAAGTCTTCTAGCAGGAGTAAAATATAAGCTAGAGGGAGAAGGACTAGGAAATGGTATAACAGTTGCAACAAATAAAGAAGGAACTTTAACATTAACAGGACTTTCTCATGATGTAGAATATACATTAACAGAAACAGAGGCTAAAGATTACTATGTAAACGAAACACCAGTTAAATTTAAAGTTGTAAATAATTCTGGAAAATTAGAGTTTGTTGTTACAAGTGGAAGCTTTAATAGCAATTCACAAGTTACAACAGGAACAGGTGTAACAGGGTTAGATGCACAAGACACTGTAACAGCAGAACTTACAAACGAGAAAATACCTACATATCAAGTTTCTGTAAAGAAATTTGCAAAAGAAGAAGACACAACATTAAAAGGTGCACAATATAAAATAACAGGAGAAGGAATTGACGAGAAAGGAGCAACATATACAACAGATGAGACAGGAGTTCTTACAATTCCAAATCTTTACGAATATGTAGAAGGAAAGAACATTACAGGAGTATATACACTTCAAGAAATTACTCCACCAGAAGGATATGCACTAGATTCTAGAGAACTACAATTTAGAGTAAAAAGAAATACAGAAGGAGCTTTAGAATTAGAGGTATTAGGAGACAATTTCTTACGCAATAGTAGTGTTCAAGATAATACAATAAACTTAGAATTTGAAGATGAACCATTATTTAAAATAACCAAAATAGATGGGGTAACAAAACTTCCAATTCAAAATGCTAAATTTGTTATAAAAGAAATAGATGAAAATTATAATGAATTAGGATTTGCAAAAGATATTAATGGAAATGTTGTAGGAACATTAGAAGAAAATGTTGGAGCAGGTAGTATTACATTCCCATTAGATGAAGAAACATATCCATGGTCTAAGTTAGAAGACGGAACATATCAAAGTGGAATTTCCGGATTAAGAAGTAAAACAAGCACAATGACTTCAAAAGAATTTACACTAGAAAAAGATGGAAATATTAGCTTTGAATGGGCAGTATCTTCGGAAAGTGTAAGTTATGATTATGTATATTATACAATTACAAATACAAAAGATAATTCTACAATAGGAGGAACATCAACTAAAATTGGTGGAAATAAAGAGGTTACAGACTATAACGATTTAAGTTTTGAAACTGTAACAGAAGAATTAGAAGCAGGAACATATAAAATTGCGTTTACATACAGAACAGACAGTTCTAACAGTTATGGATTAGATTCAGGCTTTGTAAAAAATATAAAAGTAGAAGGAATGAATACACAAATCCCAGTAGTAAAAACAGACGAAAATGGTGAAATTTCTTATGGGCTAAAAGCAGGGCTATATAAAGCAACAGAGATAGAAGCACCAGAAGGCTACGAACTTGCAGAAAATGAAGCAGATAGAACATATTATTTTGGTATTGGTGCAAGTAAAGCACAAGAAACAGAATTTGGAACATCATTTAATGCAAGTGTTGCAGGAGATTTGTGGAATAAAGTAGAAGCTGTAGAATCAACTACAGATAACGGATTTGTAACAAGTGGATATTTTACAAAAGAGGCAGATTTAAACAATGATGGATTAGCAGATGTAAAAGGAAACGACTCATATTATTCTGGCTTTATTGCAAAATATAATAAAGAAGGTAATATGGAAATTGCAAATTCTGTATATACAGAATCAGGAGAAGTTATATTACATAAAGTGATTCAAACAAATGATGGTGGTTATGTAGTAGGAGGAAGCTTTACAGGTACAAATCTACAAGTAGGAGAAGTAAGTACAGGTTTAACAAATACTACAAACGACTTAAAAGGTATAGTAATAAAGCTAAGTAGTAGTGGAAGTTATGAATGGGCTAAAGAAGTTGCGCAAGAAGGATTAGATTATGATGTAACAGCACTAACACAAAACTTGGAAGGAAATATCGTTGCTGGTGTTACAACTGGAGAAAATCCAAAAGTTATAGAGTATACTAACACAGATGGAAACATAAATTATGAAACAACGATAAGTGCAAATGTACAAATTTCAGATATGGATGGATATAATAGCCAAGATGTTATAATAGTAAGCCAAGGATTAACAGATACAACTACAGGTAGAATAGATTTATACTCAAATGGTAGTGTAACTGCAGGAAGCGAACTAGACTTTAATGCAAATGCAGTTGCAAGATTAGATAATGGAAAAGCTATAATTGTAGGTAATTACACAGGAACAGCACAAACAGTAAAAACAAAGGGTAATTATGACGGAATAATTATAGAATATGATATAAACTCTAGTACAATTAATAGTAGCAAATTTATAAGAGGAACATTGGATGAAGTATTAACAAGTGTAACTAAAACCACAGATGGTGGATATATGATAGGTGGTTATACATATAGTAGCCAAGTTGACTTTAACCAAGAAGAAACAACATGGGAAATACCTAGTATTTCTGGTAACTCCGATGGATTTGTAATAAAATATGATGCAGAAGGAAATCAAGCATGGTATAAACAAGTAACAGGGGATAATTTAGACGAAGTAACAGGTGTTGCAGAAAGAGATGAAAATGAATTTGTTGCAGTTGGATATTTTAATAGTACTACAGTAAAAGGAGATACAGCGGATTCACAAGGAGCAAGCTTATCTAAATATTCTGATGGATTTGTATTTAACTATGGAGAAATTATTACAGCTCCAGAAGTACCAGAATCATCAGAAATAACAATAGAAAATAATTTAAAGAAATTCCAAATTACTACAGATGTAGAAGAAGTAGATGGAGTAAAAGGTGGAACAATCACAGGTGAAGATGAAGCTCCATACGAGATAGTTGAATATGGAAAAGACAGTACAAAAGAAATTAAGATTGTGCCAGACGAGAATTACAAGATTGTTAAGATAACTGTAAATGGTGAAAATTATGAATTTACACCAGCTGAAGATGGTTCATTCACAATGCCACAATTTACAAATATGCAAACAAATAAACATATAGTAGTAACATTCAGCAATACTGCTTCAAGTGTTTTAGTACATCATTATATAGATGGTACACAAACAAAGGTTGCAGAAGATGAACACATTGCAGGAACAATTGGTGAAAGCTATACAACAGCTCCACATATGGATTTAGAAGAATATGAATTAAAACAAGTGGATGGTGAATATGTAATTCCTGACAATGCAAGTGGAACATTTACACAAGAAGAACAAGTTATTACATATTATTATGTTAAAAAACAAGTTCCATTAACAGTACATCATTATATTGAAGGTACAAACGAACAAGTACCACTAACATCAGGAGAACTTGCACAAGATGTAGTAACAAAAGGAGAAATAGGAACAGAATATACAACAGTAGCATTAACACCAGAAGAATTAAATCCTAAATATGAACTTTCTATAACTCCTTCAAATGCAAATGGAATATATTCTAAAGATGGTGTTGTAGTAACATACTACTATAAAGCTAAAAATGTAGAAGTAACAACTACTGTACAAACCCATAAAGAAACAAACGAAATGGGAGAAGAGGTAGATGTAGCAGGAGGAACAATATCTGGACAAAATCAAAAACCATATGAAACAGTTGTATATGGAGAAGATTCTAAAAATGATATTGTTGCAGTACCTGATGAAAACTACCAAGTAAAACAAATATTAATAAATGGAGAACCTCTAGAATTTACACCAGAAGAAGATGGAACAGTAATTTTAAATAAATTTACTGATATGACAGAAGATAAACATGTAGTAGTAGAATTTGAGAAGATACCAGCTAAAGTCATTGTTCACTACTACATAGAAGGAACAACAGATAAAGTTCCATTACAAGATGGTGGAACAGCAGATGATGTTACACAAACAGGCGTTGTTGGAGATATTTATGCAACTAAACCAGCAGATAATGTAAACAGTATGTATGAGCTTATATCTACACCAACAAATGCTAGTGGAACTATGACAAAAGATACAATAGAAGTAATTTACTACTATAAATTAAAAGCAACATCAGTATTGGTACACCACTATAAAGAAAATACAACAGAAAAATTAAGTAATGATGTAACAATGAATGGAGAAGTAGGAGATTCATATACAACACAAGTTGCAACAGATATACCACAGAACTATGAATTAGTAGCAACTCCAGCAAATGCAACAGGCTCAATGACAGAAGAACAAATCGTAGTAACATATTACTACAGATTAAAAACACCAAGTGTAACAAATAATATAACAAAAACAGGAACAGACAGAATAACAGTAGCAAATCAAGAAATGAGCTATACTGTAACATATACAGCAAATGTGACAGACTATATAGGAAATGCAGAAGTAACGATAGTAGATACGCTTCCATATGAGATAGATGAAGCAAAATCAGACTTAGCAGGTGGAACATATGACTCTGCTAGCAAGACAATTACATGGAAAGAGAATGTATCAAATATAGACAGTTACAATGGTAATGGAACAGTAAATGTTACAAAGACATTTAAAGTGGTATATGTTGGTTTAGACATGAATCAAGAAAAAGTTGTTAATAATGTAAAAGGAAATATTAAGTTATTAACACCAGAGAAAACAAGTGAAGAAGTTACAGGAAGTCAAGAGAGTACAATATATAAAGCGATAATAAGTAGCGAAAAATTGGTCGACAAAACAGAAGCAATAGAAGGAGAAAAAGTAACATATACAATAAGAATAACAAATGAAGGAAACCTAGCAAAAACAGTAACAGTAAGAGATACATTACCAGCAGGAATAACATTTGATAATGATACACTAATACAGGTAGGAGAAACAGGAACAGTATATACAGAACAAAACTTAAAGAATGGAATACCAGTAGAAGTACCAGCAAATGGAAGTATAGATGTAGTATTTGCGGGAAAAGTAGATAAGTTAGCAAGTAACGAATATAGTAAAACCTTAACAAACCAAGCAACAGTAGATAATGAGCCAACAAATGAAGTAACAACAAATGTAACAAAGGCAAATATAACAGCACATAAAGAAGCTGAGCCAGCAAGTGGAAATAAAGTTCGCTTGGGAGATGAAATAACATATAGAATAAGAGTAAGAAATGACGGAACAAGAGAAGGAACAGCAATTGTAAAAGATACAATTCCAACAGGAACAACATTTGTAGAAGGTTCAGTAAAGATAGACAATGTTGCAGACAGCACAAAGACAGCAACAGACTTAGCAAATGGAATAAGTATAACAGTTGGAGTAGGAGCAGAAAAAGTAGTAGAGTTTAAAGTAACAGTAAACAAATTAATAGATGGAACAAAGATAAAGAATACAGCATATATAAATCAAAATGGAGAAGACAAGAAAGTTCCAGAAGAGCCAGAGCATACATATGTAGAACCAAAAGAGGAGCAACATATAAGTAAAAATGGAACAGCGACAATAGATAGTCTAAATAGTGAAATAACATATAATATTAATTACACTGCAAGGATAACAGACTATGCAGGAAGAGCAACAGTAAAATTAGTAGATACATTACCATATGCGATAGATGAAGCAAAATCAGATTTAGCAGGTGGAACATATGATGCACAAGCTCAAACGATAACATGGGAAGAAGCGGTAGAAGGAATACAACTAACAGAAGAAAAAGAAGTAACAATAAACAAAACAGTAAAAGTAGTATATACAGGAATAAGCCAAGAAACGACAGCGATAAAGAATGTTGTTACAGCACATATAGAATACGAAACACCAGAGATGGAAAGTGATGAGGTAACAGCAAATTGGACAACAACAACAGGATTTATAGTAAACATACCAGTAAGCAAAGTATGGGAAGATGACTCAAACAAACTTGGTCAACGTCCAACAAAAGTAGTATTCAAACTACATGGAAGTGATGGAAGCGAATATACAAAAGAATTAGCAAAACCAGGAACAGCAGGAAGTACAACAACACAAGATAGCACAAATCCAAATAAATGGAATGATATATTCGAGAACTTACCAAAATATGACGAAAATAAACAAGAAATAGTATATACATTAACAGAAGAAGAAAAGACAGAAGGAGATTTAAGATACTATGACAGCATAGTTACAGATAAGACAGTAACAAACACAAATAAATATGGAAAAGTAACAGTACATCACTATATAATGAATACAGATGGAAGCCTAACTACAACAAGAGTACCAGACGTAAATGGAACCGAAATACCAGATGTAGTAATAGAAGGAAAAGAAGGAGCCCCATACACAACAGCAGAAGCAAATAACATAAATGAAAAATATGAACTAGTAGCAGAAAGATTACCAGCAAATGCTACAGGAACAATAGAAAAATACAACGAGGAAAAACCACAAGAAGTAATATATTATTACAGATTAAAACCAGCAAAAGTATTAATAAATTACTTAGAGAAAGATGAAGATACAGATGATTCAAACAACTTAGTACTAACAGCACAAGAACAAATAACTGGACATGTAGATGATGTATACAATACAGATACAGACCACAGAAAAGAAACAATAGAGAAAGACGGAAAGAAATATACACTAGTTAGTGACAGTGGAAACAAAACAGGAAATATGACATTACAAGACATAACAGTAACATACTATTATCTACAAAATACAAAAGCAACAGTAAGATATGTGGAAAGAAACCCAGAGACACACGAGATAGTAAAAGACTTAGAAGAGCCAACAGTAAAAGAAGGACTAGTTGGAGATGAATTTGTAACAAATTCAAAAGACTTTGTGGGATACAAATTAGTAGAAAGCCCAGAAAAGACAACAATAGAAATGACAAAAGAAGAGCAAACATTAATCTACTATTATGAACCAGTATATACAGGATTAATAGAAAACCACATAGATGATAAGACAGGAAAAGTGTTATATACTGAAACACATGACGTACAAGTAGGAGAAGACTACAACATACCAAGCAAAGAATTTGAAGGATATGATTTAGTAGAAAGTAAACTTCCAGAAAACGCAGAAGGAACAATGGGAGAAGAACTTGTAACAGTAAATTACTATTACATTAAAAAAGCAGTGTTAGAAGTAAACTATCTAGATGTGTTAACAAATGAGCCATTAACGGAACAAGTAATAGATAATACAAAACACGAAGGTGACGAATATACAACAGAGCAAAAAACATTTGAAAATTATGACTTAATAGAAGTACCTGAAAATAGCACAGGAACAATGGTAGTAGAAACAGACGAAGAAGGAAACATAACAAACAATAGAACAGTCGTAACATATTATTATTCTAAAAAATCTGCTGGAGTAGAAGAACATCATATAGACATAAGAACAGGAGAAGAGTTGGAAGAACCAACATTACACGAAGGACACGTAGGAGATGAATATGACATAAAAGCAAAAGAGTTCTTAAGTTATGTAGTAGCTACAACAGATAAAGATGGAAACAATGTATTACCAGAAAACGCAGCAGGAACAATGACAGAAGAAAAAATAGTAGTAAACTACTACTATAATCAACCAGCAAAAGTAATAGTACACTATGTAGAAAAAGCAACAGGAAAAGAAATAGAGGAAATAAATCCAGAAACAGGAGAACTACAAAATAGCCAAATAGTAATAGAAGGATTTAATCAAGACGAATACGAAACAACAGCAAAAGAATTCGAGTATTATACATTAATCGAGAAACCAAAAGAAGAACAAGGCAAAATGAAAGTAGAAATCTTAAAAGACGAAGAAGGAAACGATATAGTAAATAATACGATAGAATTATATTATTACTACCAAGCTAAACCATTTAATATAGGAGTAGAAAAAGAGATAACAGGAATAATTGTAAATGGAGAAAGAAGAGCTCCAACAAATGGAAAACTAGAAAAAGTAGAAATCTACAGAAAATCTACAGAAAGTACAAGTGTACAAGTAGAATACAAGATAAAAGTAAGTAACACAGGAGAAGTAAGCGGAAATGCAACAATAGAAGAAAACATTCCAGAAGGAATGAGCCTAGCAAACAATGACGGAACATGGGAAGAACAAGAAGGAAAACTAATAAAGGTAATCCCAGAGCTAGGAGCAGGAGAGACAAAAGAATATACAGTATTATTAAACTGGGAACAAACTGGAGAGAATATGGGAGAAAAGGCTAATGAAGTAAAATTAGTAGAAACAGGAAATGTACCAGGATTTGTAGATAACAATGATAAAGATAATACATCAAATGCAAACGTAATAATCTCTGTAGAAACAGGAGAATTACCAATAGGATTAATACTTGCATTAGTAGCATTAGTAGGATTAGAGACAGTAACATTAAGATATGCAGTAGTATTAACTAAGCGACAAAAGAAAAAAGTAAATAAGAAATAAAAGTAATCAAAGTAATAAAGGGAATCGTAGCTAAATACTACAGATTCCCTTTTATTATATTGCTCCGATAATTAGGTCACAAAAAAGCGTACCTATTTACAAAAAAGCGTACCTATTTAAGAGTTTTGGAATCTAATTAGACATTCTGTAAACAAATGAACTTTAAGCCCCGTCCCTAAAGTTCACAAAATGTTTACAAAATGTAAATTTTTTGTGAAACAGTTTCTATTATTATAAATTATATTGAAATTTAAAATCTTAAGTGGTAATATTTACGTATATTTGTAAAAGGAGGAAGAATTGGTGATAACTGTAAAAAATGTTACAAAAAAGTATGGAAAGTTCAAAGCCGTAGATAACATTAGCTTCGAAATTAATGATGGTGAAATAATAGGTCTTTTAGGACCAAATGGAGCCGGAAAGAGTACAACAATGAATATTTTAACAGGATTTATCGAACCAACAGAAGGCGAAGTTATTATTAATGGTTATAATATTTCTAAAAAACCTAAAAAAGCTAAAAAATGTATAGGATACATGCCAGAAGGAGTTCCTTTGTACAAAGACATGACAGTAAAAGAATTCGTTACATACATGGCAGAACTTAAAGGCGTAAAGAAAGAGCAGATTAAAGAAAGTGTAGATCAAGCTATACAAGATACATGGCTTCAAAATGTAAGAAAAGTACTTATAAGAAATTTATCAAAGGGATATAAGCAACGTGTTAGTATGGCAGGTGCTTTAGTAGGAAATCCAGAAATAATAATATTAGATGAACCAACAGTAGGACTAGACCCAAAACAAATAATAGAGATAAGAAATTTGATAAAAAAATTAGGAAAAAACCATACTCTAATAATTAGTTCACATATATTATCTGAAATTAGTCAAATTTGTGAAAGAGTAATAATAATAAACAAAGGACAAATAGTTGCAGTAGATTCACCAGAACATTTGGAGGATACAGTAAATATAGAAAATGCAATAAATATAATAGTAGAAGATAAAGAAAATAAAATAGAAAAAATAAAAATCCAAGGTGCAAAGAAAATAGAACTAATAAAGAAAAATGATGATAATACAAAAGAATATAGAATAATTCCAGAGAAAGATTATGATATAAGAAAATCTATATTTTCAGATTTAGCAAAAGAAAATATTACAATATTTGAACTTAAAAAACCAGAAATAACTTTGGAAGAAGCATTTATGGATTTAATTAAGAAAAATGAAAAGGAAAAAGAAGAGAAGGCAAAACAATTAGAAGAAGAAAAGAAGCAAAAGGAAGAACAAAAGAAACAGGAAAAAATAGAAAAGAAAGAACAAAAACAAGAAAAGAAGAATAACAAAAAAGCAAACAAGAAAAAAGGAGGTAAAAAATAATGTGGGCAATAATAAAAAAAGAAGTTAGAACATATTTCTTATCTCCGATAGGATATGTTTTTGTGGGACTATTTTTATTAATGGCAAGTTTATTTTTCTATTCAGAAGTATTAGTAACAGGCTCAACAATGTTTAGCAATATATTTTATTCATTGTCAACAATATTAATAATGATAGTACCATTGTTAACAATGAGAACATTTTCAGAAGAAAGAAAAGATGGAACAGAACAGCTATTATTAACAGCACCAAGAAGTGTAACAAGTATTGTTTTAGGAAAATTCTTTGCTGCATTAATCGTTCTTTTAATAGCAGTAGTATTAACATTTATATACTATATAATTTTAATGTTTTTAGGAAATCCAAATATAAAAACATCACTTGTAACAGTTTTTGGATTTATATTATTAGGAGCAGCACTAATATCATTTGGTATGTTTGCTTCAAGTATTACAGAAAATCAAGTAATCGCAGCTATTGTATCAATAGCATTTTATGTAATAACATGGATTGGAACTCCTTATCTTAGCCAAAGCTTAGAACCATTAGGACTAATGAATATGTTTAACAGATTCGGAAATGGCCAAATAGCTTGTACGGAAGTAGTAGCATTTATTTCTTATACAGTATTATTTGTATTATTAACAATTATAGTTATACAAAGAAGAAAAAGTGTTAAATAAAGGAAGGAGAATAACAGTGAGAAAGTTTTTCGAAATAATAAAGAAAAAATGGATAGCAGATACAACCAGAGTTATATTGTTAGTAGCGTTATTGGTTGTAGCATATATAGCTATAAATATATTGGCAGATAAATTAAATTTACCAACATTAGATTTTACAGAAGAAAAATTGTACTCTGTATCAGATGAAAGTAAAGAAAAAGTAAAAGATATAGAGCAAGAAGTAACATTATATTTTTTCGGAGCAGATGAAAATACAACAATTATTGATTTTGCTAAACAATACACAGCAATAAATCCAAATATAAAAGTGGAAGTTGTAGATAGTACGCAAAGACCAGATTTGTTACAAAAATATGATATATCAGATAGTGAATCTGCAATTGTAGTACAATCACCAGAAAGATCAAAAACAATATCAGCATATGACTTAAGTAGTTATAATTATACAACAGGAGAAACAACAGATTTAACAGAGGAAAAAGTAACAAATGCAATAATAGAAACTACATCAGCAGATAAACCAAAAGCATATTTCTTAACAGGTCATGGTGAAATGGTAGATAATATGTCTTTAGCAAAACAATACTTACAAAATGATGTTATTGATGTTGCAGATTTAGATTTATTAACAACTGAATTTCCAGAAGATTGCGATGTTTTAGTAATTGCAACGCCAACCGAAGATTTTACAGAGTTAGAGACAGACAAAATAATAAACTATATAAATAATGGTGGAAATATATTATGGTTAAGTAATGCAAAAACAACTGAACTTGCAAATGTTCAAAAAGTTTTAGATATGTATGGCGTAAGTGTTGGAAATGGAATTGTAAGAGAAACAGATTCAGATAGAATGTTGCCAGGGTCACAAAATTTTATATTACCAAGTCTATCAACACATAAAGTTACAGAAGATATATCTGATGGCTATATAATTTTATTTAATGCAACAAGACTAGAATTTAAGAGTGATGAGGAACTAGAAAATTTAGGTGTTACAGCAGAGCCAATTATTCAATCATCAGAAGCATCATACTATAGAATAGATCAAAGTATAACAGATACTTCTGCACAAGAGGGAGAAGAAACAGGCTCATTCCCTATAGGTGAAGAACTAACAAAAACATTAGGAGAAGATAAAGAATCAAAACTTATAATATTTGCAGATAATTTATTTGTTTCTGATTCACAAATAACAATGAGAGCTTCTACAGGAACACAATCAATAAATGCAATTAATTTTAGAAGTAACTCAGATGTATTATTAAATACAGTGTCATATTTAGCAGACAGAGATCCAGCGGTTACAATTAGAAAGAAGACTGAATATGTAACATATACAGCAACACAAAAAGAAGATTTAATAATAAGAAGTATAATATTCATTTTACCATTAGTGATAATTATTATAGGAATAGTTATATGGCAAATTAGAAGAAGAAAAAGATAAAAGAAAATCCATAGGTAATTCTATGGATTTTTTTATTCTTTTATGATAAGATTTAAATACAAAATTAAAGGTGGAGAAAAAATGAAAAATTTATTTATAGAATATCCAAAATGTTCAACATGCCAAAAGGCAAAGAAATGGCTAGATGAAAACAAAATAGAGTATGTAGATAGAAATATAGTAACAGAAACGCCAACAAAAGATGAATTAAAAAAATGGATAACTAAATCAGGATTAGACGTAAGAAAGTTCTTTAATACAAGTGGAATGAAATATAGAGAACTTAATATTAAAGAAAAGATAAAAGATATGTCAGAAGACGAAATTTATGAATTATTAGCGTCAGACGGAATGCTAATAAAAAGGCCATTATTTATATCAGATACTTTAATTTTAAAGGGATTTAAAGAAAAAGAATGGGAACAAATTAAAGGAGAAAATAATGCAATTAATTAGCTTTAATCAGTATAAAAATACTAAACCAAAAGGAAAATTAAATAGGAAAAAAGTTGCTATAATAATTACGATTGTTGTTGTAATAATTATACTGGCAATACTTACAAGTATATATATGTTAAATAAGACTTTTAGGGATAATGTTGACAGGTATATTTTTAGAAAAAATATAGAAGAAAATAATGGACCTGTAATTGAGCTACCATCGCAAATAGAAAGTAATAATATTTTAGTTTATAACAATTATATAGGAATATTAAATAAAAGTATTTTAAGTGTTTATTCTACAAATGGTAAAAAAGAAAAGGAACTAGAAGTTGAAATTAGTAATTGTATATATGATACAGAAAATAGGTTCTTGGCACTGGCAGAAAATGAAGGGTCAAAGCTAGAACTTATATCTGGAACAGATGTACTTTGGAAGAAAGATATAGAAGGAAACATAGAGCATATATTTGTAAATAAAAATGGTTATGTTTCTATAGTAGTTACAGGGACAAGCCATAATAATGTTATAATAACATATAATCCCGAAGGAACAGAGTTATTTAGAACATTTTTATCACAAACGACAGCGATAGATGTAGCTATATCAAATGATAATAAATATTTAGCTTATGGAGAGGTAGATACATCAGGAAGTTTTATACAGTCAAATGTAAAAATAATATCAATAGAAAAAGCGCAAAGCGACCCATCTAACTCTGTAGAATATATTTATCCAGCAGAATCAAAAGAAATAATAATAGAATTAAAATATCAAGATAATAACAAACTAATTTGTATGTATGATGATTCAGTACATATTATAGAAAATAATTCTGATAAAAAACTGTTAGATATTTCTGATACAAAAAATACATTTTCAGATATAAACTTAAAAGATAGTGTTGTATGTATAACCGAAAAATCAGCGGGGTTATTTGCAAATATAGATGTAGAGATAACTAATATATCAAGCGGAAAAAACAATATATATAATATAGATGGCGTAGCAACAAGTCTAAACGCTGTAGGAGATGTAATTGCGGTAAACTTAGGAACAGAAGTTGATTTTATAAATACAAGTGGCTGGCTAATAAAAAGATATAATTCATCTACAGAAATAAAAGATATTATTTTAGGTGAAGGCATAGCAGGTATTGTTTATACAGACAAAATCGAGATTGTAAATTTATAGGAGGATAGAATGAATATTATAGCAGATATTATAGTTATTTTAATATTAGCAATTTGTATATTTTTTGGTGTAAAAAGAGGGTTAACTGGAGTAATTGTTAAATTACTTTCTATAGTGATATCATTAGTGCTTTCATTAATATTATTTAAGCCTGTATCAGCAATAATTATAAATCATACAGATATATATAATAACCTAACAAGTACGATAGAGAATTCTTTAAATTCAAAAGATGAAAATGCAGAAGAAACAAGTACAGAGCCAAGCATTATATTAGATTCTATAAATGAACAAGTAGAAACTGTTAAAGAAAATACAAATAATGTAATTGCTAAAAGTATAGCAGAAGTTATTATTAATTTAATAGTTATAGTAGTACTATTTATAATTATTAACATTATAATGTTTTTCTTAAAATTTATATTTGGAGCGATTGCATCATTACCAATAATAAAACAACTAGATAAATTAGGAGGATTTATCTATGGTCTTATAGAAGGACTATTAATTATTTATATAGTTCTTGCAATATTATCTTTTGTACATGTACAAGAATTGCAATTAGCAATTAAGACATCATATATAGCTTCAATTCTATATAAT
>OJLA01000766.1_pt1 | contig 24374 bp, 25 predicted proteins | sample 1596611 | NCBI WGS metagenome assembly OJLA01 (sample SAMEA4350168, study PRJEB24818) | metagenome | biome: human; feature: gut; material: faeces | place: Denmark | collected 2013-09
GTCTGGCAATGACCGCCGCTCCGATATGGTCGATCAGCATCGTGATGATCGCGATCAACTTCAATGTGCTTCCGCTGAATCCTTTTTGAGGCATCTTCCCCACCGTCCTTTTCTTCCTATGAAAAAAAGAGGAGACCAGGCTGTTTCGTCCCTCTCCTCTTCGTGTATGCCGTCCTAACCTACAAATTCTTCCACACATCTGCGGTATGCCACTACCGGATCCGCCGCCTGTGTGATCGGTCTTCCGACTACGATGTAATCCGATCCGAGTTCCTTTGCCTTTGCAGGTGTCGTCACGCGCTTCTGATCTCCCACATCGCCGTCCGCGAAACGCACGCCCGGTGTGATCGTCAAAAACTTTTCTCCGCAGACTGCATGTACCTTGCCTGCCTCAAGCGGCGAGCATACGACTCCGTCCAGTCCTGCTTCCATGGTATTTTTCGCATAGTGCATGACCGTCTCATCGATCGGCTTGTCAATCCACAGCTCCTGCTGCATCACTTCCTCACTCGTGGAGGTAAGCTGCGTCACCGCGATCAGCAGCGGTCTGCTGCCGTCCGCTCTCGTCAGTCCCTCCAGTGCCGCCTGCATCATGCCCTTCGTTCCCGCTGCATGTACATTGCACATATCGACATCCAGTCCCGAGAGAACCGCCATCGCCTTTTTCACCGTGTTCGGAATGTCATGAAGCTTCAGATCAAGGAAGATCTTGTGTCCCATCCCCTTGATGGTACGCACGATGTCCGGCCCTTCCGCATAAAAAAGCTCCATTCCGATCTTGACGAACGGCTTCTCGTCCTTGAACTTCTCAAGAAACGCCATGACTTCTGCCTTACTGTTAAAATCACATGCAATAATAACGTCTTTTCCCATGTCTTCCTCCCGTGTTCTTCACTCGCAAATCATCAGTGCAATTATACACTGCAGCGAAGTCTTTGACAAGGCAATTTTATATATGAAAAAACCGCCAACCCTTGATCTCTCTAAGGTTGACGGTCTCTACCAGTCAGTCGATGCGACAGGATTCGAACCTGCGACCTCTGCGTCCCGAACGATTATCATGCATGAATCTGGTTGTTCCCGAATGTTTCTAAATATTCCCGGAACACCAGTAAAATCAATGGATACCACGCATTTATCCAACTTTCTATATTAGCCGGATATTATTTTTCATATCCTATTTCGTGTAACATTTCGTGTAACGTTTGAAGGCAGATATAAGTCTAAATACAAAACCTTTTTAACTTCTTCATATCTTGCTCCTCAAGAATATTCGCAATCTCCGCCTGTACTGTAGAATATACTTCCTGTGACTGCTCAGTACCATAGTGTGCTGCCATGGCTTCCTGTATTGTATGCTTATTACTGCTGTTAATTAAAACAGCAGCACAGCATACTACAGATGCAATAAGTATTACGAGACAAAATCTCTTTAATTTCTTCATATCTTAGGCTCCTGTTATGGTATTAACAATAATGGTCGTGTGTCCATCCAAACTGTCAAAGATTGCAAGCTCTCTACCTGGAACATATGTTGTAGTATAGACCTGATTCGCACATGTATCAGAAAACTTTGTATACAGCTTAGCAGTCACATCATTAAGATCAGACGGGATACCGTTCTCCCAGTAAATAAGAGGATAGAATTTACTTACCTTATCGTATAATGGTCCGACACTAATTGAGTATCCTGTACCTGTATCTGTTAATGTAACGTCAACATTGACTGTAGTATTGTTGAGAGTACATGACACTATAGTGTCACTGCCCTCGGTTTTTGTCGAACTTGTGTAACCAGCGTATGGCATGTTTACTGCCTTGCAAGCTTCCTCAATTGAATGATTATCCTCTATGTACTGAATGACATAGTCACTAGGATAATCCACATCATCGTACGGAATATCATTCGGGTCTACATAATCATCTTCTTCTGCTGCTACTGCAGGCTGACTAGGCACAGAAGCCTGATAATCATAGAACTCCTGTAACTTCTTATTGTTGTTGATTGTGCAAATTGCATACACTGAGAAGCACGCTGTAAATAATACAACACATCCTGTAATTCCGATTAAAACTTTAACACTTGTTTTCATTTCTTTGTACCTTTCCTTTCATTATCATATCAGTATGTTTCATTATTTATATCCAAATCATTTACCACCCTGTTATACGCTGCCCTTTATACGTTAATTACAGTTCTTCCATTGTTAAACTCCTTTCCATAGCAAGTGTTCCAAGCGCTAATATTCTTATGCCACCTGCGATATTGTCTTTCCATCTGATCGGACATCCATTTCCAATCTGTGGTTTTCAATTCTTCTATTGCCCACTCCACTGATCCTGGCTTCATCCCCAAGGTCTTACCTCCTGTACCTCACCTGTTGTAATGTCTGTAATAATAGCCACCTGTTCATTGTCCTGATATGCTGTAGAATACGCATCTGTCATGTTACAATACTGATATATCTTATCATAAAAGCTACAGCTATCTGCTGGTACTCCATTCTCGAAATACATAATAGGATACGGTTCACCATACTTATTCTGTAATGGTTCGGTAGATACTTCCCATGTATCTCCATTTAACAGCATCATTGTATAAGTAGCCGCATCTGTGTTGTCAACTGTACTCGTAATAGATACATATGTATCTAATACATCTTCCTGTGTAGTGTATCCAGAACAAGGTAAACCAATAGCTTCTGCCTGAGAGTACACAACCCTATTACTCTCTATATAATTTCTCAACCAAACAATTGGATCTCCTACTTCACTGGCAGAGACCGAGAACTGCCCCTTAGGGAATACTGGCTCATTAACCTCAGTCTCTGTAGTCTCACTTTCGGTCTCGTCTATGTAAGATAAGTCATCGTAGAACTCTTCATCATACAATGCGTCCATAGCACTATCCTCTGTGTCAGGTACATCAGTTACTGTAACTGCACTGTCCGATAGAACATTCCACATGTAGTAACACACAAACACGCAAACAGTTATCACTATAACCGATAACACTGCGATAACGATATCTCTTGTTTTCATAATATCCTCCTAATTAAATCTCCAACCACTTACAAATGTATGCCCTGACCACCTACTACTTGTCGGGTCTACTGTAGTAGCGTCTACCCCGGCATATTTATTCTATGCACTTGCAGCACTACCCCAGTTGTACACGCGCCCATTTCCGGCGTAAACTTCCACATGCCCATTGTACTGGATAATATCACCTGCTTGTAAATCTGCCTCTGAAACCGGAGTCATGCCATAAGCAGAGAAATCAGATGCCGAGTTCACACCCTGTGGGTCATCAGTTTTTCCATACACGTACATACAGTATCCAACATAGCCAGAACAATCCTGACGTATTATTATATTGTTACCATCCAACCCTGTTATGGCTCTTTTAGAGCCATAAGCATAAACGCAACCCTGACTACCAAAGCATCGGTGAACATTTGCGCAAATATCTAACCAGCCAGATGCACTACTATTATTGTTGTTAGTAGTTGTATCATACACAGTGTCGCCACTGTACGTATTATCTGCTGTTGTATCGTCGGAAGCAGAACCATCCGTGTCTTCCTGTAGTTTCTCTTCCTCAATGTTTTGGAATATTCCGTACATCTCATTACCTGAATACTTGTATCCACGTGCTCTATCGTATTGAAATGCTGTCATATCACCCTGTAGAGAATATATCGTATTGGCATCAATACCAAAACTATTGAATGCTACAAAACATACAAGTGCTCCTGCTACAAGACAAACACCGAGGAAGATCTTAAGTTTAGTCCTGAATCGCATACAGTATCACTGTGGCATCAGATTTGTGATATCGCCCAACTGATTGATAATCTCCTGTGTACAGTCATAAGAATACACATACAAAGAGTCTAACCATACAGCTAATACTTTATTACCGTCAGAGAAGTAAAGAGCACTAGACGGTACTACGTCCGTGTTGCACAAATTAAGACCCTGCACACTGCTAGTGATTGATCTAACATTTACCATATCTTCTTTAAAATAGCAGGCTATTGCGTGAATATACAGTGGCGGATCGTATCTACCAGCAATAGTTTGCAGATCTGATCCTAATGCATCAGACATGTACATATAGTCTTCTTCAGAATCTACTGGAATATCAGATATGGTGTAAATCGATACGCTATCGCCAAAATCCCTAGATATACCCTCAGCTCTTTCAACTGACTCACTTTCCATTTCAGAAATATATTCTTCAAGATACTCAGAGGTTTCTACATCACTCATCACTACCTCTGTGTCTTCTTTTACAGGCTCTGGCAAAATTTCTTCAGATACCTCAGTGTCTTCTACTGAAGCTGGTTTCACAACCTCAGACTTTCTCAATGCTCCCCAAACGCCTATGCTGAATACAATGCAAGCACCTACTGTAAGACAGCATATTGCTACTATAAATTCTTTTCTCATAATTTCTCTCCTTAATACATTATGAATCCTACTATGTTATAGTTACTACACCCAGACAAGTTATTACCTGATACCAAGCAGAACTCTACTATACCATTACTAGTATAAGATTGAGCCTTAGTGTTATCGTACTCACATTCTGTCCATGTACTGTCAGCCTTACCTGGTCCAACGTAACCTACGCGCCCATCTCTAGCTACAGTATACCCTGTCTGTATAACTCCTGATGGATATGTGTGTGCTTTACAGTCCCCCACCGTACAGCGTATATAATAATATGAGCCATTAGATTCCAACACTACATCTAATTTTGTACCGTACCTCATCTCAGATGCTGTAGCATAATCTGCTGCATTTCTAGATGGATTCATAACACCTGGTCCAACAGCAACGACTAATCTGCCATCCCCGTCTACAACATTTCCGGACTCATCCTGATGAACTCCTGATACTGCTTTTATATTCGAAGATCTTGCCCATGAATTAGATGTGCTGTTATACTCATAATTTGCCCAGTTATTGTAATTACTAATACCTTTACTTTCGAAAGCTGGTTTCACATCTATAAAAGTACCGCCTATCTGCGTACTATCAGAGTACACAGGTATTGACACACCGACGGTTGCTACTTGTGTACCACCAGTTCCAGTACCATACGTAGCTGAAGTTCCACTGCTATCATACACACTATCACCAGAATAAGTATTATCCACAGTGCTATCTGACGCACCATCTGTAGACGAATTGTCCTCTTCAATCTTTTCTTCCTCTACGTTCTGGAATATACCAAATAGGTACTGTTGACTCTCACGTCTCATATCCTGTTGATTGTATATACTTGTGTCTGCACCTGCCAGCTGTGTAACCTCTCCAACGTCTATAAAGGCATCAGTAGATAATGCTTTCTACTCACTACCAGACATTATACTTCTGCCACTCTAAAGCTCCCTGAATGTGTTTCTCTCCCGTTTTACAGCTATCTAAATATGCCAGCATGGTCAAAAAAAGATTTATCACTTCTTTTGCTTTCATTGGCACATCATCCACCTCTTCGTCTCCCCTGACCTGGATAATTTGATGATAAACTTTTAATAGTTTCCATCCCTCCTGATCCATTTCATATATACATGTCGCACTATATGGAATACTTAAGCAAGACTGTTTTCCGCTTGCTTTTTTTAATAGTTTGTCCATGGTTATATCCTCTTCTATCTGTTCAGGAGTGCCCTCCAACGCTGCATTACATGCCCAGACAACATTATCGTTGTATTCTTCTGTCTTATCATTGACCTGCTTATAAAGAAATTCTCTTATAATTTTTCTTCCTGTTTCATTCATATCCAGATATATAGTAACAAATCCATCATCATACCATTCAAATTCAACCGTCTTATCTATATTTTTCCAGAGTTTCTCCTTATCTTCTTTTGAAAGCTTGTCTATATTTTTTCTAAACATATCTTTGTATAGGTTTTCAATTTCTTCAAAATTAGCTTCCATTATCATTTCTGCTAATTCTTCTTCCTCCTGCAATGCCTTGTATATTTTTTCTCGATTCGCCGTCGTATTACGGTAATGCTTCTTCGGTTCTTCTAAATCTTTTACCGGATCTTCGTATATTGCCTGCTTATCCAATATACCCTTATTTAATGCTTTTACCTTTTCAACTTTCGTAAGCGGAATACTCGTTGAGAAATTACAAGCTCTACAGATTGTCAAAAAATCATTTTCGCTTATTCCGCTTTCCCCTCTCAGCATCCGGTTTATTGTTGAACGGGAATACTCATTATATGCCCCGCTTTCCTCTAGCTGCATTTTGACTTCAAGTTCCCCTGTAGACATTCCGTTTTCATCCATAAGGACTCGAAGCAACTGACCATAAAATTCTTTTGAAAATTTGTCTTTTTTCCATCTTATATATCCGTCCAAATCATATTCCTCCCTTGTTATTGTCACACTATTTTACCCCCCCCCCACCGAAATATTTTGTCAACTATGTATATAAATTATTTGTTTTCTGTGTATTATGTTTATACATTCATTTCTGGACTTCTTACAATTTGTTTCATTTTTTGTTTACTTCTCTTTAGCTTATAAGACAATTGAATGAGGACTTTATTGTATGGTATATGCGGGGACTTTCAAAATGGCTGTTTCCTAAAATGCTAGCAGGAAGGAGGAAAACGGTTCTAACTGAACCTTGCAACACATCACGTAGGGACGTGAATGCGTCCCCATTAAAACGAAAGGAGAATTTTATGATATCTATTTCAACCCTTACTTTAACTCCACAGCAAATCTGCGGAAACTCCAATGGCCGCGGACTACTTTTATCCGTAAATAACGGCTACGAATATGTGAATGGCAAGATCACTGATACTGTTTCACATATCAAGTACACGGTTGTTTTCACGGACAATCAGTACGAAAAACTGACTGTAAAAGTAAAAGGTACAACCCCGGTTGTTACAAACGAACTGCTCAAACAGAATGGCGGATCCATCAATGTCACTTTTCGCAATCTAACCGGTCACTTCTACCGTACTAACTCGGGGGAATATGCGCTCTCTGCGAGTGCTGATTCTGTGGAGGTACAGTCATGAAATTACTAGAATATTTAGTATCTGTATTAACGTTTCCAGTGTGCTGGTTCTGGAAACGTTTTGAGACCTACAAGCAATCCGGTAATATAGCAAAAATCGCTCTTCTTTTTGCAGTTTCATTATCCGGCGTTGTTGTTATTGGCATCAGCCTGTTCAAGTTGGCAAACTATTTATTTACTTATCACTTAAACTTGCTGCTCATTATAGCATGCATCCCATGGCTATATTCATATTTTCGTGACAAAAGCAACAAAGCGAACGTCAAGCCGGACTCTACGCCTCCAAGCGACGTCGCCATACAGGCAGAAAAGGGTTATCCTATTATGAGAAGTATCATCTACCAGACAGCAAAGTCTGTAGCACCGGATATTGGAGCAAAACTTCCGCGCCTATTAGGTGAAGTTGAAGTTCCAGACCAGCACTATATTATAAGTAACAATATCTGCTTCTACCAGTTTAATTTGATGAAAGCAGACCCCAAAGTGCAGTATTCGCCCGAGGAATTAAGTGCCTTTAAAGCTTTTTTTCAGACGGAGTTAACACACAAAATACACTCCGGGGACTTTCCAGCACTCCAGCTGGAAGTCTACCGTGATAAGTATGGCAACTTCTACGATAGCGTCATTCTGGAAAGTCTGGAGGATATCGGCAATATGCTGATATTACAATCTGTCTTTATTTCTCCCGACTACGCAGAGTATAGGCATCAGTTGCACATGATGGAGCATCCGTCAACCTCCGCTACACAGAACATTGAAGAAAGCTGGGACGATCACTGATGAATTGGGGATATATAAGTAATTCTTTGTGCTTCAGCCCCAAACCCATCACACTGGATGTTGCCACACACTGCCACGCACTGATTACCGGATCGTCCGGTAGCGGAAAAAGCTATGCTTTACTGTATCTGCTTGGCAACCTCTTAAAATCAGTTCCTGATATTACTGTATATTTTTGTGACTTCAAAAATTCAGCAGACTTTTCTTTTCTATACGGCTACCCGCATTATTACAGTGGAAACAGTTGCTATGAGGGCATTCTTGACTTTTACGACGCTTTTTGTTCTGCCCGCATAGATGCTGACTGTACCGTACGCCATCTGCTCATTTTTGACGAGTATCCGGCATTCATAAATTATCTTGCAGCAAAAGATAAACTGGACAAAACAAAAAAAAGCTCGGAAGTATTAAGTGCTGTTTCTGAGATACTAATGCTTGGCAGAGGTATTCACTACGGCATATGGATTGTAACCCAACGGGCTGACAGTACTTTATTCGCCAATGGAGCTCGTGACAATTTCATGATTTTTCTGGGATTGGGACGCATGAGTAAAGAACAAAAAGGTATGATTTTTAGCGGCGAAGAAATTCCTGATAAGATCTACCATACAGGAGAGGGTGTTTTGCTGGCTGACGGATATTCTTTACAAGAAGTAACTTTTCCACGTATCCGGAATATTGTTGACTGGAAAAAACATATTAAATCTCTACTGTTAAACAAAGTACAATGATCCATGCCATTACTGCCCGTCTTGCCCCTGTCAGGGGGCAAAGTACGGGCAAGTGCCTAAGAGTATTACCTTAGGCACTTATGTAGCATGTAGCAATCAAAAGTGAGGTGTTACCTATTCAATCAAAAAATGATAAACAATCCCGCAAATGGCAGCTTACCATAAATAATCCTCAAAAAAAGGATTTAACTCATAAAGCTATTCAAAAGCTGTTATCTGAATTAAAGCCCATTCAATATTACTGCATGAGTGATGAAGTTGCTCATACACATCACACGCACATATACCTCTACTGCATGTCCCCCATGCGTTTTAGTACCTTAAAAAACAAATTCCCAACTGCCCATATTGAACTTGCACGAGGAACTTCTGCTCAGAATCGAGATTATGTCTTTAAAGAAGGGAAATGGGAAAAAGATAAAAAGCATGGAACAAACCTTATAGACACACACGAAGAATGGGGCGAACTTCCATTAGAACGGCAAGGTGCCAGAAACGATCTTGCCGATCTTTACGACATGATAAAACAAGGTGCCAGCGATTATGAAATCTTAGAATCCAGCCCAGAATACTTTACGCAAATAGATCGAATGGAAAAAGTTCGCCAGACCATCTATCAGGATGCCTACCGGAATGTGTTCCGCCATCTGGATGTTACCTACATATGGGGTGATACAGGGTCTGGGAAAACCCGCAGCGTTATGGAGCAGTATGGTTATTCTAATGTATATCGTATTACCAATTATGCACATCCCTTTGACCTGTATAAGCGGGAACCCGTAATTATCTTTGAGGAATTTAGAAGTTCACTTCCCTTACCGGATATGCTTAATTACCTCGATGGATACCCTCTCGCTTTACCGTGTCGCTATAGTGATCGCATTGCATGTTATACTACCGTATTCATTATCTCAAACATTGACTTGCGACAACAGTACACGGAACAACAACGACTTGATCCCGAATCATGGCTTGCATTTTTACGAAGAATTCATCATATAACCGTCTTTCAAGATAAGCGGACAGTTACCTGTTCTACAGATCAATATTTAAACGGATTTCATCCTATTGGTAATTATGTTGAAATCCCATTTGACCCGTAAAAGAGACTTCTTATCTATATGCTAGAAACTTATCCTGATGTTCTTGAAATCAAGGACTTATGTTCTATTCTGAGAATAGGGCGAAAAACTGCTTATCAGCTATTATCCTCTGGCGAAATACCATATCGCCGGATCGGACGCAATTATAAAATTCGTAAAGATGCAGTGATTCATTTTCTGCAAGAGCACTGATGTATTTCCAAAGCGGGTATGATATAATCTTCCCAGACTTATATCTGCCCGTTTTTGAAAGGAGCATTTTAACATATGACGGGCACATTATTAACCAAAACTTTAAATTCCGGTAGTTCCTACTATTATGTACGCTTAAACTATAAAGATTCACGTACAAATAGCTGGAAGCAAAAAACAGTGGCTACCAAATTAGCGGTAAGGAATAATAAGCGAAAAGCAGAAGCCATGATCCCGATGTTTATAGATCAATATTCCTATTTGGAAGATCTGCCGTCCGATGTTCATTCACTCGTTAATCCTGATATCACGCTTTGTGATTATATGGATAGTTGGCTGAAAGGCAAAGAAATGGATCTCAAAGTTCCTACTTTTGAAGCGTATACTTACCGTGTCAATCGTATCAAGGAATATCTTAAAAACAGCCATCCACGTCTTGTAGATATCACTCCCAAGATCATGGATACCTATTTTAAGTATTGCCTGAAATACGGAAAAATCAATCAGAAGACTGGAAAAAGAGAACCTTTGTCTGTGCGTTCTGTCAGAAGCTATAAGAGCATTTTATATGCCGTCTTTAATCAAGCACTGATTGACGGTTTGATAAAGGTCAATCCCGTATTAGGCATTCCTGTACACGGCAAAAAGAATCAAGATTATAGCGAAGATCTGCTTTTTCTGACAGAAGAAGAAATTGGAGAGCTGCTTCATTTTCTTGCCGATTACTATCCACGCTTACTTGGGATTGCCTTTATGGGGGCTTATTACGGTTTAAGACGTTCTGAAATTCTTGGTCTGAAATGGTCTGCCATTGATTTTAATCATAAGACTGTCACCATCAACCATACGCTTGTCCGGGTAAAAACGGTCTCTGCAACTGATTCCACAAAGACACATTCCAGTAAACGTGTATTGAATCTTTTTGATACCGCTGAAAAATGCCTTTTAAAAATTCGTGACGAGCAGGAATACAACAAGTCTTTCTTTCAGAGTAGTTATAAAAATATAGATAATTATATTTTTACGTGGGAAGATGGAACTCCTTATGATCCCAACTATATTTCAAAACTATTCAAAAAAGCCACAAAAGATTTTGGCAGACCGGAAATCTCCCTCCATAAATTACGACATAGCTGTGCATCTATGCTGATCAATAAAGGATGGGATATCAAGAAATTGCAATACTGGCTTGGACATGCAGACACACAAACTACCTTAAATATCTATGCACACTTTAACCGAATGCGTTTGAATACCAGTGAAAATGATCTCAGTGAAATTTCTCTTGTATCCGCAGAATTATTCTCCTGAGACAGTTTTCGTGCAACATTTCGTGTAACGTTTCGTGTAACGCGGGATTTTTGCAGAAATCACATCTTCTGATATTATATACGAAAAAAACCGCCAACCCTTGATTTCTCTAGGTTGACGGCTTCTTACCAGTCAGTCGATGCGACAGGATTCGAACCTGCGACCTCTGCGTCCCGAACGCAGCGCTCTACCAAGCTGAGCCACGCATCGATGTTTATGAAGCACTTTGTTGTCTCTCAAATCGTGCTTCATTATATTATCACAAGTTTTTCTGTTTGTCCAGAAAAATTTTGTATTTTTTTAATTTTTTTGAAATTTCAAACAAAGCCGCCTAAAATATATGATATAATGAACTCTGACGAGTTCATATTAGAAGTTCCTGCGGAACTTCGGATGCGCAGAAGTCGGCGCAGAAAAGAGGATATAATGAACTCTGACGAGTTCATATTAGAAGTTCCTGCGGAACTTCGGATGCGCAGAAGTCGGCGCAAAAAAGAGGATATAATGAACTCTGACGAGTTCATATTAGAAGTTCCTGCGGAACTTCGGATGCGCAGAAAGCAGCGCAAAAAGAGGATATACCGTATTCACAATATAAATAGAAGAAAGGTCTTTCATCATGTATAAAACCGTACTCATTACCGGCGCCTCACGCGGCATTGGGCGGGCGATCGCCTGCGCCTACGCCAGAGAGGGCTGCCGTCTGGTCATCAACTGTTCCCGCTCCGAAAAGGAGCTGCTGGCGCTGGCAGACGAATTAAGGGAAACCTGCCATGTGGACGTACTTACCAGCATCGGTGACGTGTCAGACTATGCCTATATGGAACAGCTTTTTTCCCAAAGCGAAGCCCGCTTCGGCGGCGTTGACATTCTCGTAAACAATGCCGGCATCTCACATATCGGTCTGCTGGAAGATATGACCATCGATGAGTGGAACCGCATCATCGGCGTCAACCTGACCTCCGTCTTTTCCGCGAGCAAGCTTGCCCTGCCGCACATGATCCGCCAGAAATCCGGGAAAATCTTAAACATCTCCTCGATCTGGGGAAATGTCGGTGCCTCCTGCGAGGTCGCATACTCCGCCTGCAAGGGCGGCATCAATTCCTTCACCCGCGCCCTCGCCAAGGAACTCGCTCCGAGTAACATCCAGGTCAACGCAATCGCCTGCGGCGTGATCGACACCGAGATGAATGCCTGCTTTTCCTCGGAAGAGCGCACCCAGCTCGCCGAGGAAATCCCCGCCGGGCGCTTCGGCGCGCCGGAGGAAGTGGCATCGCTTGCCGTGCAGATTACCACCGGAAACGACTACCTGACCGGGCAGATCATCACCCTCGACGGCGGCTACCTCTAGGAGCCGCAACGCAGGCAGCGGGCATTCCCCAAGGGTTTCTGCCCGCTTCACCCGCTTACTCTGCCACCAGTACGATCGCCGTGCGCGGCGGAACCTTCAATGTCTTCTTATAATAAAACTCTGTGTAGGACTCCATATCCCTGCCGTCCTCGTACTCCACGGACGTGTTGACACACACTTTCCACTGAAGCCCGTTCGGCAGTTCCGGAAGCTGCATCACTAACGTCTCCCAGTAAGCATTCATACAATAGAACACAATATCGTCCCGCGTGTCGTGCTCATCTCTTCCCGCATACATAATGCCGATGAGACGGCTGTTGGAATCCGTACCGCCGTTCCACGGGTAACCGTTGTGAATACTGATCTCCGGCAGATTGCATGCCACCGGCTTCGTCTTCTTGCGCAAAATGGCATAGCGCTTCCGGAAACCGATCATATAGCGCACAAAATCATGAATCTCCCGGTATTTTTCCAGTCTCGTCCAGTCCAGCCAGGATATGATATTGTCCTGACAGTAGGCATTGTTGTTGCCAAACTGCGTGTTGCAGAACTCGTCGCCGCCGTAGAACATCGCCGGTCCGCGGCTGCAGAGCAGCGTCGCAAACGCATTTTTCACCATGCGCCGGCGCAGTCCCTCGATCTGCGGATCGTCCGTCTCTCCCTCGACACCGCAGTTCCAGCTGTTTCCGTTGTTGTCGCCGTCCGTATTGTTCCAGCCGTTTTTCTCATTGTGCTTCGTATTGTACGAGTACAGATCATAGAGCGTAAAACCGTCATGACAGGTCAGGAAATTCACCGATGCGCTCTCACCTCTGTGCACCGGATCGTACAGATCCGTCGAACCGATGATGCGGTTGATCGCGGTTCCCGCCATGCTCCCGTCGCCCTTTAAAAAGCGGCGCATATCATCTCTGTATCTGCCGTTCCACTCTGACCATCTGCGGAACGCCGGAAACGTTCCCACCTGGTAAAGTCCTGCCGCATCCCACGCCTCGGCGATCAGCTTCACATGTCCTAAGATCGGGTCGCAGGCGATCCCCTGTAAGATCGGCGGATCCGGCATCGGCGCCCCGTTCTGGTCACGCGTCAGAATCGAAGCCAGATCGAACCGGAAACCGTCCACGCGGTACTCCATCACCCAGTAGCGCAGACAGTCAATGATAAACTTGCGCATGATCGGGTGATTGCAGTTCATGGCATTGCCACATCCGCTGAAATTGTAGTAATGTCCATCCGGCGTCAGCATATAATAAATATTATTATCAATGCCCTTAAACGAAAAACACGGTCCATTCTCATTTCCCTCGGCAGTATGGTTAAACACAACATCCAGAATGACTTCCATGCCGTTTGCCTTGAGTTCACTGATCAGCAGCTTTAACTCGTCTCCCTCGTGATTGTGCTCTACCACGGACGAATAGCTGGTGTTCGGCGCAAAAAAGCTTACCGTATTGTACCCCCAGTAATTGTACAGCTGCACGCCGTCCACCACACGGGCGCTCTCCATCTCATCGAACTCAAAAATCGGGAGAAGCTCGATCGCGTTGACGCCAAGATCCTTCAGATACGGAATCTTCTGGCGCAGTCCCTCAAACGTGCCGCCTGCCGTCACCCCGGAAGAAGCGTCCCTGGTAAATCCTCTTACATGTGTCTCGTATATGATCAGATCCTCCGCCGGAATCTCCGGAAACGTCATTTTTCCCCAGTCAAAATTATTCTCCACCACACGGGCGTGATACACAAAACCCTCGTCACTCTCCGGACGCTCGCCCCAGTTCCGCTGCCCTGTCACCGCCTTCGCAAACGGATCCAGCAGCACATTGTTCTTATCAAACAACAGCCCCATGGACACATCATACGGTCCGTCCAGCTGAAACGCATATTCAAATTCATCAATCTTCAAGCCGAATACCAGCATTGCGAACGTGTTGCCAATGTGATATGCCTCCGGATACTTCAGTCTGGCGTATGGCTCTTTTTCCTGCGGCCTAAACAGCAGAAGCGTACATCCCGTCGCACCGACCGAATGAATCGTAAAGCTCACTCCCCTCGCCGTCGGCACTGCACCTTCCGAATTGTAAAATCCCGGGCGCACCATAAAACCGTCAATCTCATCCAGTGGCGGGAGCATGACTCCCCGATCCTGTCTGTGGCCTAATCCTGCCATCGCCGCTCCTCCTTCTTCCTTTTGCGTACTATATTACTATTATACGCACTCCGTCTATTTTTTCAACTGCTCTGGCGCTCATCTGCGCCCCTTCCGGTGTGAAAAGTATCTCGTTTTGCCGCCGGCTTTCTTGTTATTTTCCCGTCAAAATGGTATCATATCTACAGAAATGATACCGACAGAAAGGAAGTAATCTTATGCACACATTCCAACCGTTACCATTTGATCTTGTAGAATTTAATCCATTTACCAAAATCGGCAAAGAGTGGGCGCTCGTCACAGCCGGCAACAAGGAAAAAGCCAACACGATGACCGTAAGCTGGGGCGGTGTCGGTGTCCTCTGGGGCAAAAATGTTGCTTTCATTTTTGTGCGTGATTCCCGCTACACCAAAGAATTCATCGACGCGAACGAATTTTTCTCCATTACCTTCCTGTCCGGGCAATACCGTGACGCGTTAAATTACTGCGGTTCCCATTCCGGAAGAGACGAAGACAAATTCGCCGCGGCAGGTCTTAACCTCGCCACGCGCCACAACATCCCTTACGTGGAGGAGGGCAACTTTGTCCTTCTCTGCGAGAAAATGTCTGCCACCCGCATCACGGAAGACTCTTTTCTTCTCCCGGAGATCAAGGAAAAATGGTACAAGGACGGCGATATGCACACCATGTATGTCGCAGAGATCATCGATATTCTCGCCCGTTAATTCTATTTTTCCAAGAAGGAAGCCACTTATGTATACAATGACCGTTGCGCCAGGGGCAGATGCCTCTGGCAGCTTTTATTCACTGAAAGCGGCGTTCGCCGCCATGCCGGAAGATCCGGTGGTTCCCGTAACCATCCGCGTCATGCCCGGAATCTACCACGAAAAATTATCCCTCTCACGCCCGAACGTCACGATCGAGGGCGCAGGAGCATCCCCGTCCGACACCGTGATCTCCTTCGGCGATTACGGCTACGAGATCATGCCGGACGGCATCAAGCGCGGAACCTTCCGCTCCTACACCTTTTTCGTGCATGCCGCAGACGTCACGCTGCGCAACTTAACCATCGAGAATACTGCCGGCGACTCCAAAACGCACGGGCAGGCAATCGCACTCTACGCCGAATGCGACCGTTTTATCGCGGAATCCTGCCGCATTCTCGGACATCAGGATACGCTTTTTACCGGTCCGCTTCCCCCGGAGGAATACGAGCCCGGCGGCTTCCGCGGGCCGACCGAGTCCGCACCGCGCATCAACGGCAGACAATATTATCACAACTGCTATATCTGCGGCGATATCGACTTTATTTTCGGCAGTGCGACCGCTTACTTTGAAGGCTGTACGATCGCATCCTTAGGACCCGGATATGTCACCGCCGCTTCCACCCCCGAAGGGCAGGAATACGGCTATGTTTTCCACGACTGCCGCTTTGCCGCGGAGGGTTGTCCTCAGCACGCGGCCTATATCGGCCGTCCCTGGCGGGATTACGCACGGGTTGTCCTCATGGACTGCGCGATAGGCGCCCACATTCATCCTGCCGGATTTCATGACTGGGGCAAGGAGCACGCACACGGCACCGTTCTTTTTGCCGAGTATCACAGTTATCCACAGGACGCTGACTGTGGCTGTGCAGACAGCTGCCGCCCGTTTGCACAGCGTGCAGACTTTGTGGATACCTTAGACGGCGCACAGGCTGCCCATTTTTCCAGAGAGCTTGTGCTGGCGGGGGACGACGGCTGGCTGCCGTGACCGTTTTCTTGTATATTCCGCCAAATGATGGTAAAATACTAACCATAAATGGATTGTTTTGTATTAAGGAGGTTGTTTTTATGGAAGAAAAGATTTACAAGACAATGGGATCGACTGGCGCTGCAAGCCTTGCCGTCGGCATCTGCGTACTGACAGGCGGCATTGCAGCCGGAATTCTTCTCATTGTGAATGGCGCGCGCTTATTGAAGAACCGCGCGAAGATAATATTCTGATTTTTCTTTTTATTTGCAGGCATCACAGCCGCATGATGCGGTCACAGACCTGCTCCATCAGCTTTTCGTCGTGGCTTACGACCAGAAGCCCTATTTTTCGTTCTTTCACTTCCGCCAGCAGGAAGTTCCAGATCTGGCTCTGGGTGATGGGATCTAACATGGTGCTGATTTCATCTGCAATCAGAAACCGTGTTCTCTCCCCCAGAGCCCTCGCTATGCAGAACCGCTGCAGTTCTCCTCCGGAAAGTTCGCCCGGATACCGGTTACACCAGTCCCTCTCAATCCCGAGCCCCTCTATCACACGTTCGCTGATCGAATCTCCCTCCTGCAGAACCGCCTGCATCCGCACGCGCGGATTGACCGCCTGCTCCGGATGCTGCCAGATCATCTGCACCGGGCAGTAACCGCTCCCCGGAAGCGGCATATCATCCACACAGACACGTCCAGTCACCGGCGTGCGGCAGCCCGCCAGAATCTGACAGAGCGTCGTCTTACCAAAGCCGCTCGGCGCGGCGATCCCCAGCCGGTCGGTACTCCCCAGTTCCAGACTCACATCCGACAGCACCTCTCTGCTGCCCCCCGGATATTTATAGCTGATATGTTCCGCTTTCAGTCTCACCGGACGTTTCCTCCTCTCCCTCTGATAGTTCTTTATGAATTCTCTGTATACAATATGCAGCGTACCCTGCCGCCGCGTACACAAGCGACCGGAATCTCCCCGTCACACGCCTCCCGACGGTCGGCGCAGCGCGGTGCAAACGGACATCCTGCCGGCAGATCTTTGACGTAAGGCTGTGTTCCGGGCAGTGCCGCAAACCCGCGCCCCGGCAGCGCCTCATACAGCGCTCTCGTATATGGGTGCCGCAACAGCGTCTCGTCCGCAAAATCTGTCACCTTCGCTTCCTCCACGGTCGTCCCGGCATAAAACACAACGATCCGGTCCGCCACTTCAAGCGCCAGTTCCAGATCATGTGTAATCAGAAGCACACCGTTTCCATCGTCCGCAAATGTCCGGAAATCCTGCATCGCCTGTTTTGCCAGCGCAAGATCCATGCCCGGCGTCGGCTCGTCCGCAATGATCAGGCGCGGCTGCCACATCAGTGCCGTCAGTAAAAGCACACGGCGCGCCATGCCGCCGGATAGTTCAAACGGATAGAGATCCGCAACTTCGTCCGCAAGCCCATACCTTGCAAGGAGTTCCCGCATCCGCGCTTCCTCCTGCCGCTTTTCCCGGTCTGCTCCGCAAAAAAGCTTCTGCCGCTTTCCCTGGTCTGCTCCGCAAAAAAGCTTCTGCCGCTTCTTCGTTTCCCCAATGATCTGTCTGCCGACCTTCATCAGAGGATCAAGATAATTGACACTCTGCGGCACCAGCGCGATCTCCCTGCCGCGCAGCGCCTTTAATTCCGCCTCGCCGCAGGCGCTTCCCCGGTAAAAAATACTGCCGCTTGCAGCCGCATTGGCGGGGAGAATTCCCATTATGGCATGCGCCAGAAGGCTTTTTCCCGATCCGCTGCTCCCGACGACCGCGACGATCTCACCCTCACGCACCGTCACATTCAGATCACGGATCACCGGAAGTTCCCCTTGCTTTGCGCTGCGCTTCTCATACTGCGCGAAAGATACCGTCAGATGCTCGATGCGCAGTAATTCTTTTTTCTCTTCCATCGTTTTTCTCCACTCAAAATCTTCTACAGCTGCGCGCTCGACGGGTCAAGCAGCGCCTTTAAGCCGCTCCCGATCCGGTCGAAAAGAACCACCACGCCGACCAGCGCCAGTCCCGGGAAGAGCGCCAACCACCATTTTCCGGTGCTCAGATACGACATGCTCTCCGAGAGGATCACGCCAATCGCCGGCTTCTCCGGCGGCAGTCCAAAGCCCAGAAACGTGATGCTCGCCTCATGCAGGATCGCGTGCGGGAACAATAACACCAGTCCCACAAGGAACTGCGGAAGAATCTGCGGAAAAATGTGCCATCTGGCAATGTACCACGGACTTTTCCCGAGCTGTTTTGCAATGCCAACGTACGCCGCCTCCCGCACCTGCAGGATCTCCCCGCGGATCACGCGCGCGAGGTTCGGCCAGTGTGTCAGCGCCACACCGACAACCACACCCTTTTCACCCTTTCCAAGCGCGTAGGAAATCAATAGCAACAGCACAATATGCGGAACTCCCATCATCAGATCAATGCACCAGCTGATGATGCCGTCCGCCCATTTTCCGCCGACCGCCGCGGCAGTTCCAAGGAAAAGCGCAAGCACTGCGCTGACCGCCGACGCCAGCACACCGATGCGGATGCTCGTGGAGAGCCCCGCCAGCGTGCGCGACAGCATATCACGCCCCATCCAGTCCGTCCCAAACAGATACTTAAGGCACGGCGGCAGATTTTTGCGCGAAAAATCCGTGACCACCGCCCGCTCCTCCAGACAGATTCCAGCCACTGCAACGGCTGCTAAAAGTAGCACTGCCGCCAGAAGAAAGCGCCGCATCCACTGGCGCCCGTTGCGTCTGCCCGCCGTGTGGGCAGCAATCGTCATATGACCGGTTTTATCCATGACTTCTGCCCCTCCTTATCTGCGGATCAATCACACCGTAAAGTACATTTGCCGCAAGATTTCCGAGGAATACGAACAATGTGCTGATGACCGTGATCGCCAAAAGCAGCGACACATCGCTCCCCAGTCCGGCATCAATCGCTGCCTGTCCGAGTCCCGGATAAGAAAATACCTGCTCTACGAGCACCGAGCCGCCAAAGATCTCACTGATGGAACCAAACTGCAGGGTGATGGCAGGCAGCACCAGATTGCGCAGGGCATGTCTTTTTACGATATAGCCGCTGCTCTCCCCGCGCGCACGCGCAAACAGCACATAGTCGCTCTCCATGATCGCAATCATTTTTTCCCGGGTGTGCAGCGTGATGTTTGCCACACCCGTCAGCCCGAGTGTCAGCGCCGGGAGAATCAGATGCCGGATGCGCACGCCGATGCCCGCCTCCGCCGCCGTCATGCCTGCCGGCAGATTCATGCCGAACGGCAGCCAGCCGAGCCACACGGCAAAGATCATCAAGAACAGCAGACCGATCCAGAATGCCGGCGTGCTCGCCAGAAGCAACGCATACCCGCGGATCAGCCGGTCCGGCAGACGGTCTTTAAAATACCCCGCCACAATGCCGAGCACAAGCCCCAGAATTCCGGACAGTACCCACGCCACGCACATCAGCGCAAACGAGTTGCCGAACTTCTCCGCAACGACCTCCGCGACCGGGCGGTTATATTTCAGCGAAGTGCCCATATCCCCCCGCACAAAATCCTTCGCCCAGTTCAGATAGCGCTCTTCCGGCGGGACATCCTTTCCCCAGTAGGACTCCATCTGCGCCCGTTTCTCCGGCGTCATGCGCATGTAAGCCGTCGCTCCGACGTTCGCCTGTACCGGATCAATCGGAGACAGCGACACCAGCATAAACGCGGCAATGCTGACACCGATCAGCAGTGTCAGCATTTTTATTACATTTTTTATGAAAAAGCTTATGTAATGCCTGATATTCATTCTTCCCTCATCTATTTCCAGGTCCACTGGTCGACATTGTTGACTAACGACCAGCCGTGACCGTGCGGATGCAGCTTCTGCTCCGCCACTGCCAGGCCATCCCGCGCAAAGTAGAGATGATCCACGTTGGCAAACCATACCCAGAGTGCCTCGGCATCCGGTCCGACATCTTCCTGTGCCTGCTGCCAGAGACGGTAGGACTCATTCATATCTGTCGCAGCAAGCGCCGCATCCAGAAGTTCGTCCGTCTTCTCATTGGAATATCCCGTAAAATTGCAGGAACCGCCGGTATAATACAGCTGATAATCCTCCACCGGCGAGTTGGAACCCCAGCCCCAGGTAATTGGGTCGGAGTACATCTTTGTATACAACTCGTCCCAGCTTCCCAGACCTTCGTATAATACGTTTATTCCTACCGCTTTCATCTGGTTGGAGAACTCTGCCGTGAGCGCCTGCCGCACGGAATCAGATGCGGAATAATACACGGTAAATTCCGCTTTCTGTCCGTCTTTTTCCACAATGCCGTCGCCGTCCATATCACTCCATCCACCGTCCGCAAGAATCTGCTCTGCCTTATCCACATCATACGGAATAATCATGGACTCGCTCGACCACGGCATGTTGTCCGATACGCTGTAAGCGACCTCGCCGTAACCGTTTAACACATGATCGATCATGGTCTGGCGGTCAAGCGCGTAGTTCATCGCCCGGCGGAGTGCCACATCGCAGATCACATCATTTCCCGCCGCATAGACAGTATCTCCGTCAACAACCTCATTTCCTGCTGGAATCGAAGGAAGTGAAATTCCTCTGGAATCCACCGACTTACAGACCAGAAGCTGATAGCCGTCCACCTGCTCGTCGCTGTACACCGCAGACGTGTAGGCGATGTCCACCTGACCCGCTTTTACCGCCGCAAGCGCCGCGTCTTCCTCCATGAACAGGACAATGACTTTTTTCATCTGCACTTCATCCCCGTAGTAATCCGGATTCGCCTCCAAAACGACCTGCTGCCCTTTGTCCCACTGCGTCAGGATATATCTGCCGGAACCGACCGGGTTCTCCCCGTAGGCTGCTTCATCGTAGCAGTGCTCCGGCACGATGCCGAACACCGCCAGTGTATACAAAAACGCATTATACGGCTTGCTCATGTGGAAAATCACCGTGGTATCATCCAGCGCCTCCACAGAATCGAGCATACTTAAGTCCGCCTCCGAATTCGGCGTGGCAAGCGCCGTGTTAAACGTAAATGCCACATCAGACGCCGTCAGCGGTTCCCCGTCCGTGAACTTCACATCGTCCCGGATGTGAAATGTCCAGGTCCGTCCGTCCTCACTCACACTGTAATCCGTCGCCAGATCGTTCTCGAACTCCATATCCACGTTCGTCCGGATCAGCGTCGACTGGATCAGCGGTTCATGGCAGTGTTCCCCGCAGCCCCAGTTGATGCATGGGTTAAATCCCGCCGCCGGCTCCGAGGAAGGACTCATCACCACGATGACCGTATCTGCGGTTCCTGCCACGCTCTGCGCCGCGTTCCCGCCGCCGGCACTGTCTTTTCCCTGTGCCGCCTCTGTTACCGTGCTGCCTGCATCATTGCCCGTCTGCTCCGCACCTGTGCTGCCGCATCCGGCAAACAACGTTGTCGCCACTGCTGCCGCGCAAAGCAGTGCCATCCATCTCTTTTTCATTATTTATTCTCCCTTGTTAAAATCGCGGGCATTTCTGCCCAGTGCACAAAGGATAGCATGAAAAAGAGGGGCCGCACAAGCCCCTCGGGGGGATAAAAATGACACAAAATCAAAGATTATGCTTTGTCATATTCATCCAGAAAATGATGGCGGACACCATCTTTTTTATAACCGATCACAGTGTTCAGGTTGACGTTCTCCACACTGCGGAAGATATTCTTCTCAATGTAAGGATTCTTCTTGCGAAGCTCCCGGATCAGATCCTTGATCTCCGCGCGCTTGGAACCCTTCTCCGTACCGCCGCAGGAAGCACAGCTTTCTGTAAAACGGCAGGCACACTGGATAAAGTGCAGGTCATTGTAATTCATCCAGTGGATGATGTCTTCCTCGCGCACCAGATACAGCGGACGGATCAGCTCCATCCCCGGGAAATTCGTGCTGTGCAGCTTCGGCATCATCGTCTGTACCTGCGCCCCGTAAAGCATTCCCATAAGGATGGTCTCGATCACATCGTCAAAATGATGTCCCAGCGCAATCTTGTTGCAGCCGAGCTCCTTTGCCTTGCTGTAGAGATGCCCTCTGCGCATGCGCGCACACAGGTAGCACGGAGATTCCTCCGCCCCCGCCACAATGTCAAAGATCTCGGAGGTAAATACCGTGATCGGGACGTTTAAAATTTTGGCGTTGTTTACGATCGTCTCGTAGTTGATCTCATTGTACCCCGGATTCATGACGAGGAATACCACCTCGAAATTCTTCTTGCCGTGGCGCTCCAGCTCCTGAAACAGCTTCGCCATCAGCATGGAATCTTTTCCTCCGGAAATACAGACGGCGATCTTGTCACCGTCCTGGATCAGCTCGTATTCGTTGATCGCCTTTGTGAACTTCCGCCAGATCTCCTTGCGGAACTTTTTGACAATGCTGCGCTCAATCTCGCTGCAGCGATCCAGGTTCTTCTCTTCGGCATCCGGCGCTTTTGTCTGTTCCATGGATTCTAACAGCTTTATGCGCAGGTACGCACGGTATCCGCCCTGCACACTGTATACCTCATAGCCCTCCTCTAAAAGCTCGCGCGCCAGCTCGTCGCTGCGCTCTCCCGTATAACAGATCAGGTAGACTGGACGGTCCTTGGGCACCTCGTCCTTATGCGCCTCAAACTCCTCCCAGTAGATATGCTTCGCTCCCGGATATGTCTCTCTCAAAAAATCAGCTTCTCTGCGGATGTCTATGATTACTTTTTCCCGCTCGTCCTTCTGCAGTTCTTCTATGGTTCTCTGATACATGCCTGTCCCTCATTCTCTATTCTGCCGCAAGGTCCTTGATGACCTCCGATGCAATGATCAATCCTGCCACCGATGGCACAAATGCGTTGGAACCCGGAATCGCACGGCGCTCCGTACATTTATGCTTCGCTCCCGGCGGGCAGATACAGTGCGCACGGCAGCTGATCGACATATCCTCGATCGGCGTGACCGGCTGCTCCCTGGAATACACCACCTTTAGTTTCTTCACTCCGCGCTTTTTGAGTTCGCGGCGCATGACCTTCGCCAGCGGGCAGACCGATGTCTTATAGATGTCCGCCACCTCAAACATTGCCGGATTCAGCTTATTGCCGGCGCCCATGCTGCTGATGATCGGCGTTCCTGTCTCCTGCGCCTGCATGACCAGCGCAATCTTTGCCGTCACGGTATCGACTGCGTCCACGACGTACGAATAGCTCGAAAAATCGAACTCGTCTCTCGTCTCCGGCAGATAGAAGCACTTGTGCACCTCCACCTTACAGTCCGGGTTAATGTCGAGGATGCGGTCCCGCATGACCTCCACCTTATATTTCCCTACGGTGCTGCGTGTTGCGATGATCTGACGGTTCAGATTGGTGAGGCAGACCTTATCATCGTCGATCAGATCGATAGCTCCCACACCGCTGCGCACCAGCGCCTCTACGGTGTAGCCTCCCACACCGCCAATGCCAAAAACAGCGACCCTCGCACGCGAGAGCCGCTCCATAGCCTCTTTTCCTAATAATAATTCTGTTCTGGAAAATTGATTTAACATAGATACTCCTGTATATTGTAACGTTTACGCCTGTCCGCTTCTATCATATAGCGTCCGCCGTTATTTTGCAAGTTCCAACATGCGCTGCAGCGGCTTTGCGGCACGGGTCAGGATCTCGTCGGAGAGCGTGATCTCCTCAAGTTCTCCGCTGCCGAGCTTCTCAAGCACCTGCTCGACTTTATCGATCGTCACTTTCTTCATGTTCGGGCAGAACTGTCTGTGTCCCACCGAATAGAACTTCTTATCCGGATTCTTCTGCTGCAGTTCAAAGAATACGCCCATCTCCGTGCAGATGATGAACTTTTTGCAGTCGCTCTGCGTCGCAAAATCAATAATCTCAGACGTGCTTCCCACGAAATCGGACATCGCAACCACGTCCTCGGTACACTCCGGGTGCGTCAGCACCAGTGCGTCCGGACAGGCATCCTT
>OJLA01000781.1_pt1 | contig 24131 bp, 1 predicted proteins | sample 1596611 | NCBI WGS metagenome assembly OJLA01 (sample SAMEA4350168, study PRJEB24818) | metagenome | biome: human; feature: gut; material: faeces | place: Denmark | collected 2013-09
AATTTTAAAAGCCTGAAACCTTAGAAATAAACGGGTTTGAAGTAAAAATAAAAATAAAAGAAAAAAGTGCTAAAAATGGCACTTTTTTTTTGAAAAAAATCGCGAAAATTGTTGAAAAAAAACAGTGATTATGATATAAATATATAGAGAAAAATATAAGATTTTTGAAGCAAAAGATGGAGGAAAAACATGTTAAAAAATAAAATAATTGTTAAGAAAATTAGAAATATATTAATATTATTTATGTCAATCTTGATAATGATTGGAGCATACCATAATGTTCGAAGGTCAAGAGCAGAAAATGTAATAGAAATTTCGATGGAGGTAGCAGATAAAAACAACAGCTTGGAAAAGCAAACAGTAACGATTGATGCTACAGAAACTAAAAATGGAGTTTATTTAGCAGAGTTACCAACATCTGTAAACGGAAATAGGGTAACTAAATATTATACATCAGATGGCGAAGAAATTAAAATGAATCCATCTAGTGATGAAAAAATAACATTGGAATTAACAGAAGATGAATTAAAAAACAAAAAAGTACAAGTATCAACAGACTATGACACAAAAGAGGTTATAGCTAAAGGTAGTTCAGAAAAAGAAGTATTTTACAACAAAATGTTAACATCAAAAAATGGAGAAGTAATATTATCAGGTTACATGCCATTAAGTACAGAACTTGAAGTAAGTGAAATAGATACAGGTACATTAACAGATGTAGTTTTTCAAAAGGACAACCAAATAGCCAAAAAAGGGTATGAAATTTCTTTAACAAGGACAGTAGAGGAAACAAAAGTAGAAGAAATAAAGGCCGAAGAAAAAGAAACAAAAAAAGAAGAAATAATAGCTGATGAAACAACAGCAGAAGATGAAAAATCAATAAACGAAATATCAGAAAATACAACAGAAAATGTAAATACTATTACAGAAACAAAGATAGAAGAATATAACCCTACAGATTATAATGAGAAATTGACAACAAAAATCAAATATAAAAGCGAAGATGAAAAAGGAAACGTAGCAATATATAAATTAATGGATGATAATACAGCAGTAGAGACAGAAACAACAGTAGAAAATGAAAATACATATAGCTATGCTACTACAAGCAATGGGGGAAGCGAAGATAAGCTTAGGTATGTTTTAACAACTGAGACTGCTGTTAATCAAGCAACATCAGCAGAAACAACGTCAACAGAAACAACGTCAGCAGAAATAACAAGTAGAATGCTAAAAAGTACAGCGAATGAAAAGACAGAAACAAGTGGATTCTTGGGAAATACCAATATCCAAAGACAATACATTGAAAAAGTAACTTTTACGAATGATCTATCTAATGTCAATTATGATACTAGATGGGATGTTTCAGCAGCAGAAGATACTTCAGTAATTGCATGGTATACAGGTTCTAAACCATACCAGGTATACATAGGAAGTAGTGCTGCAATATATGCAAATCCAGATTCAAGTTATTTGTTTGCATATATTGGATATGATAGTTCATGTACAGCAACAGATACAATTTCTAATATAGAATTATTAAATACAGGTAAAGTTACTAATATGTATGAAATGTTTTATAATATCAGATCTTTAACAAGTTTGAATTTAGGAAGCAATTTTGACACGAGCCAAGTAACAAATATGGGTTGGATGTTTTCTAATTGTAGATCTTTAACAAGTCTAAATTTGGGAGACAAATTTGATACAAGCCAAGTAACAACTATGTACAGTATGTTTTATAACTGCCAAGCTTTAACAGAATTAAATTTAGGAAGCAATTTTGATACAAGTCAAGTAACAAGTATGGGTTATATGTTTTCTGGCTGTAAATCTTTAACAGATTTAAGTTTGGGTTCTAAATTTAATACAAGTCAAGTAACAAATATGAATTCTATGTTTTACGAATGCAACTCTTTAACAGGACTAAATTTAGGAGACAAATTTGATACAAGCCAAGTAAAAAATATGTACGGTATGTTTTATATGTGCAGTTCTTTAACAGAACTAGAGTTGGGAGATAAATTTGATACAAGCCAAGTAACAAATATGGGTAAAATGTTTTATTCTTATCCTTTAACAAGAATAGATTTAGGAGACAAATTTAATACAAGCCAAGTAACAATGATGAATGATATGTTTTTTGACTGCGGCTCTTTAATAGAACTAAATTTAGGAGCAAGATTTGATACAAGTAATGTAACTAATATGAGTTTTATGTTTGGCCAATGTAGTTCTTTAACAGAATTAAATTTGGGAGAAAAATTTGATACAAGCCAAGTAACAAATATGTATGCTATGTTTTATTATTGCTTTGATTTAAAAAAATTAAATTTGGGAGATAAATTTGATACAAGCCAAGTAACCAATATGGGGGAGATGTTTAGATGGTCCTTCCGAAATTCAACATTAATAGAACTAAATTTAGGAGATAAATTTGATACAAGCCAAGTAACAAATATGCATGCTATGTTTTATGGATGCCAATCTTTAACAAGTTTAAATTTAGGAGATAAATTTGATACAAGCCAAGTAACAGATATGCAATATATGTTTGATGGATGCCAATCTTTAACAAGTTTAAATTTAGGAGATAAATTTGATACAAGCCAAGTAACAGATATGCAATATATGTTTGATGGATGCCAATCTTTAACAAGTTTAAATTTAGGAGATAAATTTAATACAAGTAATGTTACTAATATGAAAAACATGTTTCATAGAACAGGATATAATTCGATGCAGAGCCTTGAATTAGGAGATAAATTTGACACAGGTAAAGTTACTGACATGACTAGTATGTTTGATGGATGTGGTTCTCAAAACATGACAACCCTAAGACTAGGAAGTGCTTTTAAAAATATAGCATCATCAAATGATAACTTTGTAAATAACACAGGAAAAAGTGGATGTGAAATATATGTAGAGGGAGATATTTATAAAGACCAACATACATTTAAGTTAAGTTCTTCATCTTCAACAACAATCTCATATACAAGAGGTATATTGGTAGGACCAGATTCAACAGGACCTACATGGGATGATTCTTTAACTAGCACTTCATATTCATCTAATACATATAAAATTACTGCAACAGTTAGAGATGATACAAAATTATCATCAAGTTCAACATTAAGTACAAGTAACATAACAGTAAAAGTAGGTGGTTCTACAAGAACTTCAGGAATAACAGTTTCGGCAGGAACATTAAGTTCTGATTCAAAATCAAGACCATTTACAATAAGCATAAGCAATTATACTGGTGGAACTATTGAAGTGACACTTAAAGCAGGAGCAATCCTAGATGCTGCAGGAAATAGTAGTACTGTAAAAACATATTCTATTACACCAGATGTAACAGCACCAGCTTGGAATGCTGACCTTGATTCAACAAAAACATATGATTCAAATGCAAAGACACTTAAAATAAGTTTAACAGGAACAGATGAAACAAAACTTAATACAGCATCATCTACAATATCTTCAAAGGTAACGGTAGTAATTGGAAGTACAACATGGAGTTCAAGCAATTTGGTTTTTGGTTCTGCTTCAACTAGTTCAAATGGAAAGTCTATGACATTCCCATTAACTATAAAGAATTTCCCAGGAGGAACAGTAAAAATAACAGTAGCTGCAGGAGCATTAGTGGATGCGGCAGGAAATACAAGTGCACAGAAGGAATATAGTTTTACATACAATGTAGATACCACTGCTCCAACATGGGATAGCGCTATAACTAGTGGCTCATATGCGTCTAATGTATATACACTTACAGTAACTGGTAGAGATGAGACAAAATTAGCATCAACCCCAGTATTGAGCTCAAGCAATGTAACTGTAACAGTAAATGGTTCTACAGTAAATTCAAGTTATTTAAGCTTTTCAGCAGGAAATTTAAGTTCTGACCAAAAATCAAGAGTATTTACAATAAAAATAAGAAACTTTACTGGTGGAAATGTAGTAGTAACACTTAAATCAGGAGCAATCAAAGATGCTGCAGGAAACAGCAGTGCACAAAAATCTTATTCATTTAAAGTAGATGCAACAGCACCAAAATGGAGTGATACTATAAGTAATGAAAGTTATAATTCATCAGGACCAAGTTATTCTTTAAGATTGACCGGTAGTGATGAAACAGGAATAACTCAGACATCATTAACTAAGCAAAATGTAACTGTAAGATTAAATGGAACTGCTACAACTAATTTTAGTTTTGCCAATAGTGGTAGAGGAACTATAAATGACAAAACAATAACATTTGACTTAACAATTAATAACTTTACTGGTGGAACAGTAAGTATAGAAATTTCTGCAGGAGCATTAAAAGATACATCAGGTAACACAAGTGTTGCTAAAACATATTCATTTACAAAAGACGTAACACCACCAACATGGGATTCTACGATAACAGATACGTCATATAGTAGTAATGTATATACAGTTAAGGTAACTGGTAGAGATGAAACTGCTTTAAATAATACAAGTTCATCATTAAGTTCATCAAATGTAACAGTAACTGTAAATGGAACAACTGTAAGTTCTTCTAACTTAACATTTAGCGGACAACTAGCATCTGGCTCAAAATCCAAAACATTTTCAATAGGAATAAAGAACTTTACAAGTGGAGAAATAAAAATTGTAATAAAAACAGGAGCTTTAGTAGATACTTCGGGTAACAAAGAAACAAAAGGAGCGACATATACCATAAATGCAGATATAAAACCTCCGGAATGGGGAAATGCAACTGGAAAATATAATCCAGATGACCAATCATATACAATAACCGTAACAGGTACAGATGATATTAAATTAAATACAAGTTCATCTACACTGACAACTTCTAATTCAACAGTAACAGTTGGAGGTACAAGAGTAACACCAACAATAACAAGAACAGCTTCAACAACAACAAGTGTTACATATACGGTTAAGATTTCAAACCACACAGGTGGAGCGATTTCATTTAAAATTAATGCAGGAGCATTGATAGATGCTCAAAGCAATACAAGTGCTGAAAAAACATTTTCATTTGCAACTGTGGATGCAACAAAACCAACCTGGGGAAGTAATATTTCTGGAGGTACCTATTCAAATGGGTCATTTTCATTTAGTGTAGTAGGTTCTGATGAAACTAAATTGGATGGTACAAAATCAGTACTAAGTTCATCAAACTTCTCAGTAACAACTAGTGGTAGTGCTGTAAGTGCAAGTGACTTGGTATTTGGAACACCAACAACGAGTTCTGACGGAAAGACTAAAACTTTCCCGGTAACAATAAAGAATTTTAAAGGTGGACAAGTAAATATAACAATTGCAGAAAAAGCTTTATATGATACAACTGGTAACTGGAGTGTTGCAAAAACATATTCATTCTACAGAGATATAACACCACCAGCATGGAAAGACGACTTACAAAATAAATCATATAGCCATTCAACTAAAGGATATTACTTTGAATTAGTGGGAACAGATGAAACAGCTTTAAATACAAGTTCTTCTGTATTAACAACATCTAATGTAAAAATAACAGTTGGAGGAACTGAAACCAAGGATTTTGCATTTGGAACAGTATCAACAAGTTCAAAAACAAAGACATTTCCAATAACACTTAATAATTATACAGGTGGAGAGATTGTAATAACAGTATCTGCAGGAGCATTGGTGGATACGGCAAATAATTCTAGTGCTGAAAAAATATATACTATTACACCAGATATTACAAGACCAGTTTGGACATATCAAAATGTAGAATATGATCCAGATGCAATGAAATATTCTGTTGAATTGGTAGGAACTGATGAAACAGCTTTAAATACAACAGCTTCTACGCTAATATCAACAGGTAGTTCAAAAAATATTTCAGTAAGTTGTGGTACAACATCAGTTACACCAACATTAGAGAAAACTTCAACAACATCAACACAAATAATTTATAAATTATCTATTGAAAATTATCCTGGAGGAGAAGTTACAATAACAATTTCAGAAGGGGCATTGATTGATACTTCTGCAAACAAGAGTGAACAAAAAGTCATAACTCTTCCTGAAAAAGATAGAACAAAACCAACTTTAAGAGTTCAAAACAATACTTACTCTGATGATTCAGGTCAATATTCATTTGAACTTGTGGCAACAGATGAAACAGCAATAGATACAACAAGATCTAATATAGCTCCAAATGGTACATCAAAAAATATTACAGTAACCTGTGGTACTACAGAAGTTATACCATCAATAACGTCAAGAAATACATCAGATGGAAAATCAATAATATATACTGTTGTAATTTCAGATTATCCTGGAAAAACTGTAACACTTTCAGTTGATGCTGGAGCAGTTTATGATACAACAGGAAACAAGAACATTGCAACATCATTCACATTACCTGCAGCAGATATTCAAAAACCACAATGGGAACCAACAGCAGATTTAGTATATGATGAGGATAACAATAGTGTAAACATAACATTAACTGCTACAGATGATGCTGGATTAAATGATTCAAAATCAGTATTGGATTTAACTAAAAATTTAGTAATTTACAACAATGGGGCAGTTATATCTTCTGAAAATATTACTTTAGGAACAACAACAATTAGCCAAGATAAATTGACTAAGACATTTCCAATTACAATAAATAACTTTGCCGGTGGAACAGTAGCAATTTCAATTAGTGCGGGGGCACTGGTTGATAATAGTGGAAAGACAAGTGATGCCATGACATATAACTTTACTGATATGATAAAACCAAAATGGTATATGGAAGGAAATGGCTCATATAACAAAATTTCAAAGGATTATTCTATAGTTCTTGCTGCAAGAGATGATACTGAAATTAAAACAGTAGATCTAACAACTTCAACTATGACAGTTACAGTTGATGGAACAGCAGTAACACCTACAATTACGCAAGAAACTGATGAGATGCAAGAAAAGAAATATACTATTACAATTCAAAGCTATACAGGTGGAACAATTAATATAACAGCAGATGCAGGAACCATAGTTGATACTGCAGGAAATACAAGTGTTCTAGCACAGTTCTCTGTAACTCCAGATGTTACACCTCCAACATGGAAGATTGGAAGCACAGGATATGTAAATGCAGAGGTTAGTGAGGATGTTACAATAGAATTGCTTGGTACTGATACTAAAATGCTTGCTACATCAAATTTAACAAAACAAGATTTAATTGTTAAATATGGTGATACGATTATTGATTATGATAAAATTGATTTGAGTGAAGTAACCTATACAAATGACGGAAAAGGTGGAGTTAAATATGTATTAACACTTCAGGAATATACTGGTGAGGTGGTATCTGTATTCTTACCAGCAGGTACATTAACAGATCAAGCAGGAAATACAAGTGTTGATACTACACTTGCAATAGAGTCAATTTTACCACTAGAGGATACCGATGTGCCAACAGTGAGTGGTACTCAAGTAAAGGTAGATAATCTTTCTCAGGTAATTTATATAACTTTTGATATTACAGATATGAGTTTTGATTATACTCATCATTTGACAGCAGAAGATTTTGAAGTTACAAAGACTTATAAAGTAAGAAATGGATATTGGGAAACTAGAGAAGAAACAGTAACAATTACTCCAACAATAGAAATTGTAAGAGAAACAAGATTAACAGGAAAAAAAGGTTATAGATATAAGATAAAACTAACTAATGTTGATATAACAACAACACCGTTATGGGGAATTGGAGGAACACAAAGTAACCCAGCTACAATTAAAGTATATTTAAATAAAGATGCAATGTTAGATAGATTGAGTAAAGGAAATGAGAAAACACTATTAATGAACCAGCAAGTTACATTTGAATCTTCAACAACAGATGCAGCAATTTCTTTAAGAAGTGCAATAGTAAATAATACCGATGATGATAAAAACTTGACTATACAATTAACTGTAAACAAGAGCAATTCGTGGTGGGGAACATTCTTCTTTATACCAGGAATTTATGGTTCAACTGCAACAAACAAAAAACTATCTACAGATAATATATATGATTTAAGATTTGATGGTGTATCTGTAGGTGATAGTAGTGCAATTGATATTACAGTTGAAGAATTAACAAGTAGTAGTACTACTACAGGAGGAGGGTTCTGGTGGAACCAAGGAACTACAACTACTACAGCAGTATATAGAATAATTTTATCAAACCTTGAAGAAGCATTAAGACAAAACTTAAAGAGCTACAAAGAATGGAGTGGTTGTGTTGAGTTAGACATAGGACCAAGTTCAGATACAATATATACTGTAAGAAATGAGGATGAAGATTTAGAAGGTTTTGAATATAAAAATACACAAGATATACTATTCGTAGATGTTATAAAACCAGAATTAGAAGTAAAAGGTGTAACAATAAATGATGAAGAATCAGATAGTGCTACAGTAAATTTACAAGCAACAGATAAATATTTTAGCACATATTATACAACAAACCAAACCGCATCATTTGATAAAACCAAAATATATTTAACAGCTGATGGAGTAAAGGCAACAGAAGAGGAGACAGGTGTTAAATTACAATGGGAAAAAGCAAAAGATGTAACAGAAACAAGAAATGGTGAGAAAAAGGTTATAGGAATTACTCAAAGTGTGACAATAACTGGTATGAAAGATAATTTAGACAAAAAATTAAAATTAGTAATAGAAGAAGGTGCATGTCTAGATAATTCAGGTAACCCAAATGAAAGAAAAGAAATATCACTATTTAGTAGATTGATGTCTGCTTCAACAGAAACAGCAGCAACAAGTACATTCTTAAATAACCCATATGCAATTCAAAGACAAAATGTACAAAGTGTAGAATTTAGAAGTTCTACAACAGGATTGATTTCAAATTGTGCATGGGATGTTTCTGAAAACCAAGATGGTTCAATAATGGCATGGTATGACGGAACAGGTCCATACAGAGTATATATTGCAAGTGATGGATTGATATATGCAAATCCAGACTCATCATATTTATTCTCATATGTAGGATATGCAACAAACTGTACAGATACAACAGTTGTAAAGAACCTTAACTTATTAAATACAAAATTTGCAACTAAAATGGATGCAATGTTTAATTATACAGGGTATAGGTCAATGATTGGATTAAACTTAGGAGATAAATTTGATACAAGCAATGTTACATCAATGTATAGAATGTTTGATTATTGCGGATATACCAAAATGATTTCATTGAACTTAGGTACAGCGTTTGATACAAGCAAAGTAACTGCAATGAACGTAATGTTTAGATACTGTGGATATACGGCAATGACTTCATTAGAGTTAGGTTCAAAATTTAATACTTCAAAAGTAGAAAATATGTATGGAATGTTCTATTATACTGGATATTCAGCAATGACAACATTAAAATTGGGCAACTATTTCTATACAAAGTCTGCAACAAATATGACTCAGATGTTTAGCTATACAGGTGCTAGTGCGATGACATCATTAGATTTAGGACCAGCATTTACAAAAATATCAGATACAAATACAAATTTTGCAACAGGTTGTGGTAAAAATGATTCATTAACTATATATGTAGGTTCATCAATTTACTCAACTAAAAATGCATTTAAATTAAGCGCAGATGTAACAACAACAATAGCATATTCAAGAGGAACAATAAATCCAAAATATAAACCAGATTGGACAAAATTATCAACAACAGTTAATACAACAGATAAAAATATAACAATAAAATTACAAGGAAATGTAAATACTGATAATTATACAGGTAATGCATTAAAAGCAGTAACAAATAGATTAGAAATAGGTACAGGAGATAGTTCAAAAATAACAGTAAGAATAGATGGAACAGAAGCAAGTACTTTAACAAAAACAGTTCAAACATCTGTAAAAGGTCCAGCTGATACTGTTACAGCAGAAATAATAATTTCAAATTTTGAAGAGTCTAGAGTACAAAGTGGAAAAACATATTTAGAGTGGGCAGGAAATATTGCAATGCAATTAGCTCAAGGAACATTGACAGATGCATATGGAAACCCAAGCTTAGCTCAGTTAGATGGAAAAGCAGTAGAAATAAAAGATACAACAACAGATAAAAATACAAATGGAACGATGTTCGCAGACTTTATAAAACCAAAATTAATGTATGAACAATCAAGTGCAGTAGTAGATAAAACTGGAAAAACAGTTACAATAATATTCTCAATAACAGATAAATACTATGCTAGTGAAAACTTAGATGTTTCAAAATTGAGCATAAGAATAGATGGTACAGATGTTTCTCAAGTACCATCAGTAACAAAAACTTTAACTAAATCAATATCAAGTACAGGAGTAAAATATACATTAGTATTATCAGAATTAGAACAAGACTCAATTGCAACTGGAAAGAGATATTTAGATTACAGTGGTTCTATTACAGTAACAGTGCCAAAAGACTCAGTATTAGATAAATCTGGAAACGGAAATCTTACAGAAGGATTAGGAATTGGGCCACAAGATACAATTGTAAAAGATAATGCAACAGATTTAGGAGAAATCGACTTGGTAAGACCAAGTTGGCAATTACAATCAGATTCAGATAAGGGGGTTACATTTGATTTTGCAAGTAAAACAATAACAATTCCAGTAGAAGTAACTGATAAGTATTTCTCAACAAGTACATTAACAAATAATGTAAAAATTATAGCAGATGGAGAAGAAGTAACAACTGATGAAAAAGGAACCATTGAAATTGATTCAGGTCCAAGTGATATTACAGAGCCAAGAGGTAGCAATCCAAAAGTACTAATAGGACATTCTTATGTAATAAAAATTATAAATGCTTCAGTAGATTCTGGACAATTAGGAATTAGAATTGCAGAGGGTGCAGCATCAGATACTTCTGGAAATCTTAGCCCACAAAAAGACATATTATTATTAAATCGTTTGAAGGCTACAAATACAGAAACTGAAGCAACAAGTGGATTTTTAGGAAGTGCAAGCAATGAGAATGAGACAATAAAAGCAATACAGAGACAAAATATAAATAAGGTTGTATTTGAAAGAAGTATTTCAAGTGAGGTTTATGACCACACAGCAAAAACTATTTCAGACACAACAAGAGCATGGGATGTTTCTTCAGCAGGAGATCAATCAATTGTAGCATGGTTTGTAGAGGATGAAAATACAAATGGAACTTATGTAATTCACATAGGTAGTGAAGGTGGAGTTCTTGCAAATGCAGATTCAAGTTATTTGTTTGCTAATATAGGAAGTTCTGAAAATTGTAAGTCTACAGTAACAATAGCAAACTTAAGTTTACTAGATGTAAGCACTGTAACAAACATGAATTATATGTTTAAAAATACAGGTAAACAAGCAATGACAGAATTAGACTTAGGAACAAACTTTAGCACAGGCAGTGCAACTACAATGGTTGGAATGTTCCAAGGTGCAGGTTATAATGCAATGACAACATTAACACTTGGAGATTTATTTGTAACTCCAAAAGTAACAGATATGAATAATATGTTTAATGAAACAGGTTATAAAGCATTAAAGAGTTTGAATTTGAGTACATTTGATACAGCCAATGTAACAGATATGCAAAGAATGTTTAGCTCAACAGGACATGATTCAATGACAACATTAACATTAGGAAGCAACTTTAATACAGTCCAAGTAACTAATATGATGGGAATGTTTGAAAATTGTGGATATGGTAGTATGACAGCATTAAATTTAGGTGGAGCATTTGATACAGGAAGAGTAACAAATATGAGTTATATGTTTGCGGGTGCAGGACATGATTCAATGACAGCATTAACATTAGGAAGTAGCTTTAATACAGTTAAAGTAACAGATATGAGTTATATGTTCCAAAATACAGGTGCTGGAGTAATGACAGAATTGACATTAGGAAGTAACTTTAATACAAGTACAGTAACAAATATGAGTTATATGTTTAATGGAACAGGTAGTTCATCAATGCAAAGCTTAGTTTTAGGAGGATATTTCTATACAAGTAAAGTTACAAATATGACTAGCATGTTTGAAGCTTGTGGTCAAGGAAGCATTAAGACAATAGATTTAGGACCAGCATTTACAAATGTAGCTAGCACAAATGCAAATATGTTAAAAACATTGAATAATACAAATGTTTATACAGGTACAGCAATTTACTCAAATGAACATGCATTAAGATTAAACTTAAACTCAAGTACAACAGTAGGATTTACAACAGGAACAATTATTGCTAAATATCAACCAGAATGGCAAAAACTAACAACAGCTCCAGATGTAGCAAATACGGCATTAAAAGTAACATTGAAAGGAGTAGTAAATTCTACAAATTATGATGGATATAATAAAAATATAACAAACAAATTTGCTAATGGAACAACAACACAAATAACAGTAACAATAGATGGAGAATCAATTCCAAATAGTAGAATTACCAAAACAATAAGTGGTGCTAGTTCAACAGAGGCAGAGAGTGTACAATGTAATTTGGAATTAACAGGATTTTATGAAGGTTATATACCATCAAAAGGATTTATGGAATGGAGTGGTAATGTAGCATTAACTATACCACAAGGAACTTTGACAGATGGATATGGAAACCCAAATTTGGCACAAGAAGTTAAAGATGATGAAGTAGAACAAAATGCTACAGGAAATTTATTCTTAGATTCTATAAAGCCAGAAATAATATATGAATTCGCAAATACAGTAATAAATCGTGACAATCAAACAGTAACTGTTGGATTTAAAGTAACAGATAAATATTTTGCAAGTTCACTATTAACAGTAGATCAAATTGCTAATCAAATATCAGTAAAAGTTGATAATTCAGCAGTAAATGTTACAAAAAAAGTAAATGAAATTGAAACACTTACTGGAACAGTAAATGATCAAAATAGAACAACTGGAAAGAAATATGAATTGGTAATTAGTAATTTAGACCAAGGTAATGGTATAAATTACAGTGGTCCAATGCAAATTGTATTCCCAGCAGGAATGGCAAAAGATTTATCAAATAATTCAAGTTTAGGAAAGACAATTTCAATTGGTGTGGATGATCCTGTAAGTGATAAGAATAAAGACCCAATAATAGTCGATGTAGTAAAACCAGTATGGTCAGTTGAGAATTTAAAAGTTTCTCAAGTAAATGGAAAAACACAAGCAACAATGGACTTGATAGGAACAGATAAATATTTAAATAAGGCAAGTAGTAAGGGATTAACTGCAGGAGAAATAAAAGTCTTAGTAGATGGTGTAGATATTTCAAGTGCAGCAACAGAACTTGGCAAGACTTTAACAACAGCAACTGAAACAGCTAATGGTGTAAAATATACACTTACAATTTCTAATTTTGAGGAATCTTATGAGGCATTTATTGCAGCAAGAAATGCTAATAAGAGAGTATATAGAGAATATAGTGGAAATGTAACTATAGAAATTCCAGAAGGAAAATTAGTTGATAACTATGGAAATAAGAGTTCTGGTTTATCAGTAAATGTTGGATTGATTGATACATTAAAACCAGAAATTGTAAAGGTTTCATCAACAGCAAATACAACTACAAAAACAGAGACAATAACATTTGATGTAACAGATAAATATTTTGGAACAGTATTAGAAGGAGAAGAACTTCTTTCAAAATTCCATGTATTTGTAGATGAAGAAGCAGCTGATAATATAAAAAAGGAAATTTCACTTGTAAAAACACATGAAGAAGTGGTTGATGGAGTAACTAGAACAGTTGGAAAAAGATATGAATTAGTATTATCAAACTTTGAACAAGCAGGTTTACAAAGTGGATATCAATTCAAAGGCTTAAGTGGAACTGTAAAAGTTACAGTTGATGCGGGAATTGCAACAGATTCTAATGGAAATACAAGTAATGCTACAACATTAGCAGGAGATTTCTCAGACTTTATTGAACCAAGTGTTATTTATAGATTTTCAAGACCAGCAAGTGGTGCAAATTCTGTAACAATAACATTTGATGTAACTGATAAATATTATACAAGTGGAGATTTAACACTAGCAGATTTAGCATTAAAAATTCAAAATGGTACAGATTTAAGTAATTATATTGATATGAAAACAATCCCAGGTGCACAAATTGTATTTGGAACACCAACAAATGTTACTAGCACAACAGCAATGAATAAGACAGTAAATGGAACAGTTCAAAAAGGATTGACAAATCAAATAATAGGAAGACGTTATACAATAACAATTTCAAACTTACAACAAGTAAAAATTAAAAATGGTGGAAAATACCTAGAATATAGTGGTAATGTTCAAATAGGACTTACAAAAGGTAAAGTAAAAGACCAAGGTAATAATGGAAACTTAGCACAAACAATTACATTTGGTGTAAATTTACCAGAAGGAACAGGAGTTAAAGAAACTCTTGACCTTGTAAAACCAGTTTGGTCAGTAGACTCACAAGTAGTTGACTTAGATAACCAAGAAGCAACAATAATAGTAACTGGTACAGATAAGTATTTCGCAGGAAGTACGTTAACAGATGACAGTATCGAATTATGGATTGATGGTGTTAATGTACCAACAAATGGTGATACAGGTAAGAACATAAAGATACAGAGTCAAGAAGAAATTTATGAAGACTGGATAGAAAATGGAGTAACCACAAGACATCTAGTTGGAGTAAAATATACAATTAAAGCAACAGGATTTGAAGTAGATAAAGGACAAGTAAAAATAAAAATTATAGCTGGAACAATAGTAGACCTTTCAGGAAACACAAGTGATGAAATTGATTTTATGCTATATAGTTGTTTAAAAGCAACTAATACAGAAACTTCTGCAACAAGCGGATTCTTAGGAAATAATTCAATACAAAGACAAAATATTGATAGTGTAAACTTTGTATCTGGATTATCAACTATTATTAGTAGTACAAAATGGGATGTATCTGCAGGAAATGATGGTTCAATAATGGCATGGTATGAAACAAACTCAAATGGAACATTAAAGGTATATATTGGTGGAACTACAGCAATATTTGCCAACCCAGATTCAAGTTATTTATTTGCAAATATAGGAACATCATCAAAATGTACTGCAACAAAAGTAGTCAATAACTTAGATATAGTAACAACAAATAGAGTAACAAATATGAGTAATATGTTCTTAAATACAGGTGCAACTGCAATGACAGCATTAAATTTAGGGGCAAACTTTAGTACAGCTAGTGTAGAAAATATGAGTTCTATGTTTAATGGAGGCGGAATAAATAAGATGCAAACATTAACATTGGGAGGAAAATTTGATACAAGCAAGGTAACTAATATGCAAAATATGTTTGCAAGTTGTGGTAGATATGCATTAACAGGATTAAATTTAGGCGAATTATTTGATACAAGCAGTGTATTAAATATGGCAGGAATGTTTACTAATACTGGTGCAAGCCAAATGACAAGCTTCAATATTGGTAAAAAATTCAATACAGTAAATGTAACAAATATGTCTTCAATGTTTAATAATTTCGGAAATGCAAAACTAACAAGCTTAGACTTAGGTGATATGTTCTATACAACAAGTGCTACAGATATGACATCTATGTTCTATAATTGTGGTGCAACTTTAATGACAAGCATAGATTTAGGACCAGCATTTACAAGAATAGCTGCAACAAATACAAATTTTGCAACAAACTTTGGTAAGTCTGGAGCAACTGTAAATGCACCAGAAGCAATATATCAAGATAGTAAAAACTTTAGATTAAAAACAGAAAGCAAAACAGCAGTAGCATATTCAAGAGGAACAATTAATCCAAAATATAAAACAGAATGGATTGTAGAATCAACTTCTGTTGACAAAGCTAATGGTAAAGTAACTATAAACTTAAAAGGAAGATTGAATTCAGGAGTAACATTGGCTGAATATCGTGGAGGTGCTGGTGGAGGCATTAGCGATAGAGAGAAGATAGAGGTTTATGTTGATGGTACAAAAGTAGATGCTTTGAAAAATTCTCTTGAAATAAAGACAGCTGAACAAGTATCTAATTCTTCAACAGGAAGAGTAGAATTAAAACAAGCAATAATATTGAATGACTTTGAAGAGACTGTAAGACAGTCTGGCAAGCTTTACAAAGAATGGAGTGGAACGATTTCATTAAAAATTGCAAAAGATTCTGGATTACAAGATAGTTATGGAAGCCAGAACTTAGCACAAGACTTAAATAATATTGTATTAGCAGATGTAATAAAACCAGAATTTACGTATAATTATTCATCAACAGATATTAATTATACAAATAAAACTTTAACAGTTGAGTTTTCTGTAACAGATAAATATTTTTCAAGTACAAAATTAAGTGAAACAAATGCTGCAAATAATATTACAGTAAAAATGATTGACACAAATGCAGTTCCAGCAAATATTACTAAAACATTAACTAAGAAAACAATAGCTGCAGATCAAACTAGTGGAAATATTACATATAAAGCAAATGGAGATATTTATGAAACAATTAATGGTACTTCTAAGAAAATAGGAGAAAGATATACTTTAGTAATTAGTGGATTGGAACAAGCAACAAAAGCAGCTGATGGAAAATATAAAGATTACAGTGGGCCAATGAGTGTTGCATTCCCATCAGGAATGGTAACAGATACTTCTGGAAATACAAGTGAAGCAATTACAATTACAGTTGGTGTGGATGAACCAGATAAAACTGGTAACCAAGAAACAGTCGATGTTGTAACACCAATTTGGGAAGCTAAGAATATAAATATTGATAGTACTAATAAAAAAGTAACTGTTGATTTATATGGTACAGATAAATATTATAAATCAAGTAGTTTAACAGCAGATAAGATAAAAGTATTTATAGATGGAACTGAAATAACAAGCACAACATATGTTAAAAAGACTTTGAGTGCTGCAACAGCTCTTACAGAAACAAGAGATGGTCTTACAAAGCAGTATGGAGTTAAATATACTTTGACTTTAGATAATTGGGTAGAACCAGATAATGTATTTATGGCAAGTAAGAGAAAATATAGGGAATATAGTGGAACAACAATGATTAGAATTGCAGCTGATACAATAGCAGATGAACACAATTCAAGTAAACAACAAGACTTTACATTAGGCGCTGTAGACTTTATAAAACCAGATATTATTTACGAATATTCAAATACTACAATTGATAAAACAAATAAAATATTAAAAGTTGTATTTACAGCTACAGATAAAAATATGAATATGACATCAAGCTCATTAAACTTATCAGACTTAACAGTTACAGTTGGTGGAAAAACATTAACTTCTGCACAATTGACAGCTTCAGGAAATAGTTTAACAGCTACAAATTTAGCTAGCGGAAAAGGAAAGAAATATGAGTTAGTTATTAAGAATTTACAACAATCACCAAATACTGGTATTGATTTTAGTGGTATAGTTTCAATTGCAATTCCAAAAGATAAATTTGTGGATAACAAGGGAAATAAGAATGATGCCAAAACAATTACAGTAGGTGTTGATAGCCCATCTAATGACCCAGGTCATAATAGTGGAGTTATAGTGGATGTTGTAAGCCCAATTTGGAAAACTGAAAACTTTAGAGTTGATGATGCAAATAATAGAGTTCTTGTGGACATTGTAGGTACAGATAAATATTTGGATACAACTAATAGTTCAGTAGCAGCTGAAAATATCAAAGTATATATCAATAATGAAGATATAGAAGCAACTGCTGGAATAAAGGTTCAAAAATCAGTTGGAAACAAAGTTATTAGAACAAATGCAACAACTGGTGCACCAGAAATGGTGTATACATTAACTTTATCAAACTTTAAAGAAAATGATGCAACATTCTTGGCAGCCAGAGCAGCAAAGACAAGAGATTATAGGGAATACAGTGGATTTACAAAAATCCAAATTCCAGCAAATCAATTAGTCGATACATCAGGAAATAAAAATATTGCTACAACATTAGATTTAGGAAAAATTGATAGAATAAAACCAGATGTTGTAAAATACTCATCATCAGTTGATAAGACAAATAAGAAAGAAACAATCGTATTTGATGTTGTTGATAAATATCTAACAAGCACAGGTTTAGGTACAACAACTGCAGAAGCTGCAAGTAATCTATCAAAATTACATGTATTTGTTGATGACGAAGCAGCAGATAATATTACTAAAAAGATTACAAATGTAACTAAATTAACAGCTACAATAGGTGGAGTAGCAAATCAAACAGTTGGTTACAGATATACTTTGGAATTAACTGGATTTGAGAAAACTAAGAATTCAAAAGGTTATAAAGATTGGAGTGGTACTGTTAGAGTAGATGTAGATGCAGAAGTAGGTAAGGATGCTTCAAATAACACAAGTGTAAAAACTTCAATAGCTGGAGATTTTGTAGACTTTATTACACCATACCTAGAATATACTCATCAAGCATCAGACATAAACTTAACAAATAAAACTTATACTATGAAGTTCAAAATAACAGATAAATACTATACTTCAGGACAACTTTCATTAAGTGATTTGACAATAAAAATTAAAAATGGTCAATTAAAGAATGGAAGCGAAATTGTTTATAACTTAAGTGATTTAGCAAAAGCAGGAACAGTTACACTTTCATTAAGTGATACAGAAGTCTATGCAAATGATATAAATATAACAGATGAGACAACTGGAGAAGTAGGGTTATATACTAGCCAATTAATTGGTTATGAATATACATTGAAAATATCAAATCTAGAAAAATTACAAATTGCAGAAGGTATGACAACAGCTGATTACAGTGGTATTATCAGTGTTGGAATATCCGCAAATAAGGTATTAGATAGAACATATAATGGAAGCAATAATGGAAATACAGCATCAACAATAACTTCAGGTGTTAATATTCCTAATGGAAGCGGAAATGGAACAGTTGTGGATGTGGTAGACCCATTAATTACAGGAGTTAGCACAGTAGCTGACCCAACAAAAGGTACAGCAACATTAACATTTAGAGCAACAGATTCTTATTTTGCAAGTAGTTCAATATCAGCAGCAAATATACAGATATATGTAAATGGTACACAAAAAGCAGTAGGAGTTGCTTCAGGGGATGGAATTACAAAAACTCTATCTCAAACTTCAAAGACAGAGTCAAGATTACAAAATGGAACGACTTCGAATAAACAATATGGAATTGAATATACATTAAATATTACAGGTTACCCATCAAATATTAATCAGTTGAGAGTGGTAATTCCAGCAGGATTGGTATCTGATGAATCAGGCAACCACAATAAGGAAAAAGCATTTAACTTATTTAATACTTTAGCCACAGCTGAAGCAAATGCAAGTGCAACAACAGCATTTATGGGTAATACATATGGAATTCAAAGAGGAAAGATTGCACAAATAGTATTTGAAAGTTATATTGGAGGAACTTCAAGTACACGTTGGGATGTATCTGCACAAAAAGATCAATCTATTATAGCATGGTATAATGCAAATGAAAAACCAACTAGTGATACATATATTATCCATATAGGTAGTGAAACTTTAATTGGAGCAAATGTAAATTCAAGCAATTGGTTTAGTTATATAGGATATGATTCTAATTGTAAGGCAACAAGTGAAGAAAGTAATCCAATTATAAAGAACTTAAAGATAATAAGTGTTGCAAATGTAACAAATATGTCAAACATGTTTGCATATCTTGGATATAGTAATATGACTACATTTAGTTTAAGTAGTAATTTCTATACAACTAGTGTAACAAATATGAGTGGAATGTTCAAATACGCGGGATTTACAAAAATGACAACATTAAACTTAGGAGCTAACTTTAATACAAGTAAGGTAACAAATATGAGTTCTATGTTTAATCATACAGGATATACTGCAATGACTGGTCTAAATTTGGGTTCAGCATTCCATACAAACAAAGTAACAAATATGTCTGCTATGTTTGGAGAAACAGGATATACTGCAATGACAAGTTTAAATTTAGGCACAAATTTTGATACTAGTGCAGTAACTTCTATGAGTTGGATGTTTAGTAATTGTGGACATGACAAGATGACAAGTTTAACATTAGGTGTTAACTTTAATACAAGTTTAGTAACAACAATGCAAGGAATGTTTTATGGGACAGGAAATAAATTATTAACAAGCTTAGACTTAGGAGATTTATTCTACACAACAAATGTAGGAAATATGACAAATATGTTTAGTAACTGTGGTACAGGTGCAATGACATCACTTGACTTAGGACCAGCATTTACAAAGATTGCATCAACAAATACAAACTTTGCAACAAATTTAGGAAAATCAGGTTTTGTTGCATACGCACCAGAAGCGATTTACCAAGATTCTACTCACTTTAGATTAGGAGGTGCAGGTTCAACAGCAATTGCATGTACAAGTGGAAGAACGATAAATCCAAAATATAGAACAGAATGGGTAGTAGAAACAACAGCATTTAATACAACTAATAAAACTTTAGCAATAACATTAAGAGGTAGAACAAATTCACAAGTAACAGCAAGTGAGTACAAGAGTGATGTAAGTGGAGGAATTACAGATAAAACTAAAGTAGAATTCTACATGAACATTGGTGGTACATTAACAAAAATGTCTAATGTATCAATAAGCTTAGGAACAGCAAGTCAAACAACACAAAATGTATCTAAAGGAACAAAAGAAGTATTACAAACAATAACAATTGGAAACTTAGAAGAAACTGCAAGACAATCTGGAAAATTATATAAGGAATACAGTGGAAATATTGTTGTTAAAGTACTTCAAGATTCTGGATTGAAAGATTCTTATGGTAATGGAAGTCAAAATATTGCTCAAAATGTTTCAACATCAGATGTAGACAAAAATACAACAGGAAAGCTATTTGCAGACTTTATAAAACCAGAATTCAATTATTTATCATCAGAAACAACAATAAATCATAATACAAAAACAGTTACAATATTGTTCAGTGTAAGAGATAAATATTTTAGTACTTCAGGATTAACAGCAGATACAACAGCATCTAAAATTTCAGTAACAGTTGCTGATGAAGATGTAAATAGTAAGATAACTAAGAAATTAGAAATTGTTGAAGAAGAAAAAGATGTAATAAATGGAAAGAACCAGAAAGTTGGAGAAAAATACAGATTAACAATAACAGGTTTAGACCATAATGATGGAACTCATTACAGTGGAATAATGCAATTAGGATTTGCAAAAGATCTAGTAGCAGACTTATCTGGAAATAAAAATGATGCACAAACAATAACAATAGGAGTAGATACACCAAATGGATCAGGCTCTGGAAGTATAGTCGATGTAGTAGACCCAGTATGGAATACACAAAACTTTACAATAGATAAGACAAACAAAAAGATAACTGTAGACTTAATAGGAACAGATAAGTATTATTTAAGCGATAGCTTAACAACAGACAAGATTAAAGTTTTTGTAGATGGAAAAGAAGCATCAAGCATAACAAAACAACTAAGTGCTAGTTCTTCAGTTACAAATGGTGTAAAATATACCTTAACTCTTTCTGGATGGGAAGAAACAAGTGAACAAACAGAAAATATATATAAAGAGTGGAGTGGTATAACAAAGATTCAAATAGCAGCAGGAACATTAACAGATAAATATACTAATACAAGTAAACAACAAGAATTTACATTAGGACATGTGGACTTTATAAAACCAGTAATTAAAAAAGTATCTTCAACAAAGAATTCAACAAATGGTACAGAAACAATATTATTTAATGTAATTGATAAATATTTAGATACAACAAGTACATTATCAGCAAATGATATTACAGTTTATGTAGATAAAGTTGAGGCAACAGGATTAAGCAAGACATTAACAAAAACTTCAACACAATTTACAGCATCAATCAATGGAAGTACACAAGTTGTAGGACAACAATATCAATTAGTATTGTCAGGATTTAAACAAGCTCGTTCAAGTATTGATTCTGCAAAGAATTATACAGAGTGGAGTGGAACTGTTTCAATAGATGTTGCAGCTGGAAAGATAAAAGACAAAATAGTTAGTCCAAATACAACTGCAAATACAAACAACAAAACTACAATATATGGTGATTTCGTAGACTTTATAAAACCAGAAATTACTTATAAATATGCATCTTCAGATATCAATTATACAAATAAAACATTTACAATGGACTTCGAAATTACAGATAAATACTTTAACAGTATTACAGAATTGACAACTCAAAATATAACACAATATGTAACAATAAAAGTTGATGGGGTAGACATAACAAATAATACAGCAATTACAAAAGAAATTATTTCTACAACAAATGTAACAGCTGGAACAACTGCAAAACCAATCAATAAGACTGTTAATGGGACAGTTCAAACTGGATTGACAAATCAAGTAATAGGAAGACATTATAAATTGAGAATATCTGGATTGCAACAAGCAATAAAAACAGGAAATACATTAGATTATAGTGGTGTTATAACAGTTGCATTTAAAGAAGGAATTGCAACAGATACAACAACAAATAAAAATGCAGCAACAACAATAACTTCAGGAGTTAACTTACCAGGTGGTTCTGGCTCAGGAACAATAGTCGATGTTGTTGACCCAATGTGGGAACAAATCGGTAGAGCAAGTGTAGAAGCTGGTAAGGGAACAGCAAGTATGGTAATTAGGGGTACTGATAAATACTTGAATAAAGTAACTAGTGCATTGACATCTGGAAAAATAACAGTAACAGTTAATGGAACAACTCCAACAACAACAGTAACAGTAAATGTACAAGAAGAAACTTCAATATCAGAGACATGGGCAAAACAATATAAAGTAACACTTACAGGATTTGATCCAAAGGCTTATCAGGTAGCATTTAAGATACATGCAGGAGTGTTGGTTGATGGTTATGGAAATACAAGTAAAGAAAAAGAATTTATCTTGTTTAGTAGTTTAAAGAAAACTAATACTGAAACAGCATCAACAAGTTTATTCTTAGGAATTACAGGAGTTCAAAGACAAAATGTTGAACAAGTAATATTTGAGGAATATATTGATGATTCAAAGACATTGTTTGATGTATCAGCAGCTCAAGATAGAACAATAATGGCTTGGTATGAAAAAACTTCAAGAAATACTTACATTGTTCATATAGGAAGTACAATAATAATAAATGGAAATCAAGATTCAACAAACTTATTTAATTATGTTGGATATAGTAAAAATTGTGCGGTTACAAACGAAGCATCTAATAAGATAATAAAGAATATTGAATTATTACATGTAGACAATGTAACAAATATGAAGAATATGTTCGCATATTTAGGCTATGGTAAAATGCAAACATTTAGCTTAGGAAGTGCATTTGATACAACAAATGTAACTGATATGAGCGGAATGTTCCAATATACTGGATTTGCAGCAATGACAAGTATAGACTTGGCAGGAAAATTTAATACAATAAATGTAACAAAGATGAATTCTATGTTTGACCATACAGGATATACTGCTATGACAGGATTGAATTTAGGCGGTAAGTTTAATACAGCTAAAGTAACAGAAATGAGTTCTATGTTTGCAGACACGGGATATACAAAGATGACAACTTTAAACTTAGGCGGAGAATTTAGTACATTAAAAGTAACTAAAATGGATTGGATGTTCAAAAATTGTGGACATGAAGCATTAACCGCATTGAACTTAGGCTCTAAATTTAATACAAGTATAGTACAAACAATGGAAGGAATGTTTAATGCAACAGGATATAAAGCTATGGTAAGTTTGGATTTGGGTGATAACTTCTATACATCAACAGTAACTAACATGGATAATATGTTTAATTCAACTGGTTCAGTGTCAATGATGGCATTGGATATGGGGCCAAACTTTAAGAAGATAGCAGCTAAACATGCAAACTTTGCTACTAACTGTGGAAAGAAAGATGTTGTAATATATGCTCCAGAGGTAATATATTCAACACAAACTTCATTCAAATTAGGGATATAGTTTATAGAACTAATGCTTAGAGGGGCGGAAAACTTTTAAAGTTTTCTGCTCTTTTTTATGGTACCCTTCCACTTTGTGAACTCTTTCCATAAAATTGCAAAGAATTTCTAAAATTTCTCCATGCACATTCGACATTTCAT